>Ga0180436_10001566_pt1 | contig 22177 bp, 22 predicted proteins | sample SS_ome_2_FD_132434 | JGI IMG/M metagenome (GOLD analysis project Ga0180436, IMG submission 132434) | Hypersaline lake sediment archaeal communities from the Salton Sea, California, USA - SS_3_S_2 metaG | ecosystem: Environmental > Aquatic > Non-marine Saline and Alkaline > Hypersaline >... | reverse complement strand
TCTTCTACTCCGTATTGGATAAGAGGTTTAGTAAGGATTGGAAGCATCTCTTTAGGAGTAGCTTTTGTGGCTGGGAGAAATCGTGTACCGTATCCCGCAGCAGGGAATAGACATTTTTTGATCATATTTAACTCATTTTATCATTTTTTATTAATATGATTTTAGCGAAAAAAGGTATCTTCTAACCTTATTTAAACATCTCGTACGAGGTTAAATCACATTAAAAGGATTATAAGCTTTTAAAGTAATATTTGTGTCATTTTTTGAGGTCACTTAGTTTTTTCTTCAAAATGATTTTCCCTGCTTCAACACCAGGTTGATCATAGGTGTTAACATCGATGAGTTCTCCTACAAGCGATGTGAGCAACTCATAGTAATAGATCAAAGATCCTATCGAGTTTTCATTTACTTTTGAAAGCATGATGCTATCCAAAGGTATATCTTTTTGTACCTCAAGTGACTCCATGACAGAATCGCATTGCATGTTGATAAGCTTGGAAAAAGAAAGGTCATTGAGTATATCAAGTGTCTCTAAATGAGGCAGGGAAACATCTGGAATGGTAATGTTGTCATGAAAGTTTTCGATCTTGATGAAAGTGACCGATTTGTCTCTAGTTCCTTCCATGATCAGCTGTAAAAAGGAGTGCTGATCTTTTGGACCAATCAGCCCTATGGGAGTTAGACCGACATGAAATGCACTGTTACGCTGGTGCTTTCCTAGACTTTCTCCCCAAAGTTGTACATACCATTCACAGAAATATTTGAGTGTTTCAGAATAGGCAAAGATACAGTTGATATTGTACTGAGTATGATTTTTAGCGTAGAACACAGCCTTTTTTAAAAGAGTATCTTTTAAATACCCATCCTTGAAAAAACTTTCTTTTATACCTTTAGCACCTTCCAAAAGAGCTTTGATATCTATCCCACATAAGGCTAGCGGTACTAGACCAACTGTGGAGAGTACAGAAAACCTTCCTCCAACATTGTGAGGCAGGTGAAGTGTATGGGCATTGATCTCATTGGCATATTTTTCAAGAGGTGAGTCTGGGTCTGTGATGAAAGTATAGGCTGATGGATCACTGTGAAGTGAATGGATGTATTTATAGATGGAGAATGTCTCTACCGTATTACCTGACTTTGAGATCACAAGAAAATGTGTTGTTTTGAGGTCAATTTTTGAGAGTAGGGTTGTAATATTTATAGGGTCTGTACTTTCAAAAAAGTAAAGTTTTCTGGTTAGCCCATTTATAGGTTTTATGAATTCGTAGATCGCTTTGGCACCTAAGGAACTACCACCTATACCAATGACAGCAATGGACTCTACGCTATCTGGAATGCAATCACAATAGCTTAGAATAGGCGTAATATCCTGATCTGGAAGTGCATAGTACCCAATACTCTTTTGTTCCTCTTCAATAGCGTTATAGGCTTTCTTCTGCATCTGCTCATTTTGCGGATCAAAATAAAGTTTGTTGATCATAGTAGGCTCTTTGCCTTCTGAATAAGTGTATTTACTTTCAATTCATACTCCTTAGCTAGTGCTTCATCTGTTGATTCAAATCGTGTGACAAGGACAGGTGTGGTGTTACTTGCTCTGACAAGTCCCCATCCTTTTTCAAAGTTGATACGTACACCGTCCACATCGATGATGTTAAGGATCTCAGGGAAATCTTCAGGAGGAGTGACAAGCAGTTCTTTGACTTTGTCGATAATGGCAAACTTCTCCTCTTCAGTGGTCTCTACTTTGATCTCTTCTGTGGCAAAAACGCTCGGAAGTGCATCGATCTCTTTGTCTAGATCAATACCGTCATGGATCAGTTCTAACATTCTTAGTGTGGCATAGATGGCATCATCATAACCGAAATACCGGTTTTTAAAGAAGATATGACCACTCACTTCACAGGCAAGATCGGCATTAGTCTCTTTCATTTTTACTTTGAGATTGGAGTGACCAGTTTTATACATGATCGCTTTAGCACCACGTCGTTCGAGTTCATCATACATCACTTGTGAACACTTCACCTCACCGATAACAGTAGGGTTTTGCATCTTCATGGCATAAAGCAGTGCCATCTGGTCACCTTTAATGTTGTGTTTATGTGTCAATACAGCGATACGGTCAGCATCTCCATCATAGGCAAAAGCGATATCACCATCTTTTTCTAAAGCTGCTTTGATGTCTATAAGGTTCTTTTCAACTGAAGGGTCAGGATGGTGGTTGGGGAAGGTGCCATCGGGTTCGAGGAAGAGACCTGTGTAATTTAGTTCTAAAGCATCAAAAATATCTGTGATGACCGTATCTGCTACACCGTTCCCCGCATCTATGACGATTTTTTGTGGCATGTTTTTAAGATGTTGAAACTCTTTGACCATGAAATCGATATAAGGTGTTTTGACATCTATAACTGTTTTCGTAGTATTGTCTTCAATGGTAATATCTTGATCTGCCATGATCTCATCGCCAAGGGCATAAATATCTTCCCCAAAAAATGGACTTTTACCTACGGTCATTTTAAAACCGTTGTACTCACTTGGATTGTGCGATCCTGTGATCATAATGGAAGCATTGGTGGTCATGCCATTTATATCAATATAATTACTAAAATAGTTTACAGGTGTTGCCACCATTCCCATATCTAATACTTTACATCCGGCAGCATTCAAACCAGAGGTAAGATAGTCTCTTAAAATAGGAGAGTGAGAGCGTGCATCATAACCGATAGAAACGATCTTGTCACCACCAATTTTTTGACCTAGATAATAACCTATGAGTTTGACTGATGCTTCATTCAGTTCTTTTCTAAATATCCCGCGTATATCATACTCTCGAAATATGCTTTTTTCTATATGGTTTGACATATTTTTCCCTTTTATCATCAGTGACTAAAGGATCAATTGTGTAAGTCCTTTAGTTTAAGCATGAAAGTATAACACTAAAAACTAAGTTTCATCCCGCCATAAAAGCTATTATTAAAAGTTACATCATTAGTATCATACTCTGTATGTATATTACGATATCCAGCAAAGAGATGTACATTATTGATGACTTCCATATTGGCTTCTGCTCTAAACTCGGTGTAGCTTTCTCCATCACTGAAAGTAAGAACTGAAGGTGCATAAGCGAAACTTGTTGCAAGTGAAGTAGTAGGTATACTGTAGAACGGAAGTGTATATCTTGCTTTTGCAAAGAAAGGAATTGCGACGTAATCATCGGCAAAAACAGATTTTATCCCTAATCCAAGTGCAAGTCCCTGTAGACCTTGAAATGTATTTTCAGCACTGACACCTAGAGCCACTAAATCATCTCCGTCTGTATGGAGGTAAGAGGCATCAATTGTATAAGATGTACTGTCAGAGTAGTAGGTGAGGGCATTAAGATCAATAGAAGCTGATACTTCTATATCTTCATCGTTGATATTGAGTCCGATACTGCTTTCAGCATGAAGTAGTCCTAATGATAGAATTGTGGCAAAACAAATTTTTTTGAAGTACATGGCAGACCTTTGATATTTATTCATATAATAATATCATAATTTTCTTGATACTTCTTAGTCTGCAGGTCTATAGTCTTTTTCTTTTGCAAGTCTTTCTTGTTTCATCTTCTCTTTATAAGCTTTTTTATAGGCTTTTTTCTTTTCTTGCATCATCGCAGCATCCTGTAGGTCTTCTTCATTGTCGTTACGTACAGCATCGATGAATTTACTGTGGTCGTCAAATTGACCTGTTCTTACGGCCCAAATTAGAGCTATGAGACCTATGGCACCTAAAAATGTAGAGACGCCTATCATCATAATGACTATATCCTCGCTCATGTGCTACTCCTTTCTTTTGAATTTCAAACTTTTGATACGCATTGAGTTCCCGACCACAACCAATGAGCTTAAACTCATAGACAGTGCAGCCACAAGAGGATTTACAAATCCCAACATGGCTACAGGAACAGCTACAACATTATACAATAATGAAAAACCAAGGTTCTCTTTAACCGCACCAAAGGTTCTGCGAGAGATTTGATAAGATTCGTAGATACTCTCAGGTTTTTCATCCAGGAGTACGATATCACTCACTGAGATGGCAACATCTGCACCGTTGCCCATCGCTATAGAGATATCTGAAGAGGCCAGGGCAATAGCATCATTGATACCATCCCCAACCATCACAACCACATGGCCATCGTTATGAAATTGATCTATCATTGCTGATTTATCTTGGGGGAGAAGTTTTGCATAGACTTCATCTACACCCACTTCCTGCGCCACTTTTTGTGCACTTTGTTGATGGTCTCCTGTGAGCATTACCACTTTTACACCCATATCTTGGATCTTCTGTATGGCCTGAGCAGCCCCTTTTCTAATAGTATCTGTCAGCTCAAAACGTGCAACCAGTACACCGTTGATTGCAAAGAAGAAGAGCGCATTTTGTGAATCTGAATCAACGTTAAGGTCTGAAACGTGCATCAACTTAGCATTACCACCAAGAAGTTCTTCCTCTTTATATCTGGCTTTTACACCTTTTGCCTCAATGCTTTCAATCTCTTCAAGTGAGAGTGATATCAATACTTCATGTGTACTCTCAAGATAGCTTTTGATCCCTTTTGAGATAGGGTGATTGGAGGTACTGACAAGTGAATATAGCAATGAGGGATCAAATGTTTCAAGATAATCAGCTTTGACCACGGAAGGTTTACCCTCTGTGATGGTACCGGTTTTATCTAAGGCGAGTATGTCACTTTTTGCCATTGTTTCAAGAAAGGAAGCTTCTTTAAATAAAATTCCTCTTTTGGCCGCGACACTGATACCCACAAGTGTAGCCATAGGTGTTGCCAATCCCAAGGCACACGGACAGGCGATAACGATAACTGAGATACCTACGATGAGCGCCTGTTCAAAACTATCAGACCAGAAGTACCATCCTGCAAAAGTGAGCAGGGCGATGATAAGAATGATAGTTGAAAAGTACCCTGATACACTGTTGGCAAGCTGTTCAATACGCGGCTTTTTAGTGATAGACTCTTCTAGCAGGTTTACAATGGATGTCAACATAGAGTTTGAAGCATCTTTGGTAGCGCTGTAGTGTATAACTGAGTCCAAACAGAGAGAACCACTTAAAATAGTGTCATTTTGTTTTTTATAAATTGGCTCGTTTTCACCGGTGAGAGAACTCTCATCAAAAGAGCCTTGTCCCCATGTCACTTTACCATCGATCACCACTTTCTCACCAGGTTTGAGTTCGATGATATCTCCTACGACGATATTCTCAATGCTAACCAGTGATTTTACACCGTCTTTAAGCGTCATCACTTCCGTAGGTGTACTTCCCATAAGCCCATCGAGAGTATCGACAGCGTGTTTTTTACTGAGGACTTCAAGGTATTTTCCCACAAGAACGAAAGTTATGATCATCGCTACGGAGTCAAAGTAGACTTCACCTCTTTGGCTTATCATCGCATAGATAGAGTAGATATAGGCTGAGAGTGCCCCTGATGCTACGAGGGTATCCATATTGACGATATTGTTCTTGTAGCCATAGTAGGCACCTCTGAAAAAGATCCATCCGGAGTAGAAAAGTACAGGTGTGGCCAATATAAATTCAGCGACATTGAGGATATCTTTAAAAGATTGCTGTATGCCTCCAAAGTAACCGGCATAGTGTGCAACGGCCAGCCACATGATGTTCATAGAACCAAAAACAGCCACTAAGATACGAGTGTAATATATTTTTCTGGTGCTGATAGCACGCTCTTCTTGAAGTTTGGGATCATAGGGATAGGCGTTATAACCAATAGAACGGATCGTCTCTATGATCTTTGAGAGTTTGATCACTTCAGGGTCCCAGATGATCTTAGCCTTATTATTGGTGTAGTTGATACTGGTTTCAATGACCCCATCAGTCTTATGCAGTACCTTTTCATTCAGCCATACACAGGCAGAACAGTGTATGCCTTCTATGATAAGGTTGATCTCCCAAAGCCCATCCTCATGGGTAGTAATATACTTGTTTTTGAACCCTTCCAAGTCAAACTTTTCCAGGTCTTCATTGCTCTGCATAGCGGGCTGAAGTTTGGTATCCCCAAGCTTGTCATAAAAGGTATCCAACCCTTCAGAGTTTAAAAGATGATACACACCCTGACAGCCTTTACAGCAGAAAAAAAGTTGTTCATCATTCTGCTGTTCAGCGATCATCACTTCTTCAGGAAAAGTGAGATTACAGTGTGTACATGCTATTTGAGCCAAGTATATTTCCTTCATTGATTACAGTTAGGACTATTTGGTCCTTTTATGAATAAGAGTATATTTTATCCAAATATGGGTAAAATCCTCTATGGAAAATGCACTTTTATTTACATTAATACTTCTTTTTGCAGAACTATTTGAAGCATATATACAACGTTCTGGGACACTTTTGGGTGTTCTGGAAAAACTTTACGACTATTATCAAAAAAACATATTTTTCTTTTTCCTTATTCATCCTGGATTCTATATAGTCTTATTCATAGTTGTACTTACTGGAGTATTGAACTTAACAATGGTCTTCCTACTGGCACTTAAGATATTTGATCTTTTCTACAAGATGGAGCTGATCAAAAAAGTGTTTATAGAGCGTGAAGTTTCTCAGGAAATAGCACAGATGTTACAATGGAAAATACCGCCAGCCTTCTTCCTAATGGGAGCGGGTCTTTATCCACCACTGCTGTTTTACGCACTCATATAGACCAATGTGACTTGTCACATGACCCAACTACTGAAGTTGTCCCTGTGACAAACTAGTCTAATGGGCTTTGCTCAAAAGGCGTCCATTAATATTAGTTTCAGGCAAAAAGGATTATAATGCGATTACTACACGTAAGCATATCGTAATGGCTAACGTACAATCTTCATAACGCATATTCAAATAAGAGGACATATGAGCGATAATAAAAAATCTTCTAATGGCAATCCAGCCAACAAGAAAAACAGAACCCACGTACCAGTTGATGGCTATAAAATAGAGAACCTCCAACAACTTCCACTTGCAGAACTCGTCACCATAGCAAAAGAGGTCAAGGTAGAGAACCCAAATGAGTTTCAAAGAAAAGATTTGATCTTTGAGATCCTTAAATCACAAGTGAAGCAGGGTGGTTTCATCCTCTATACCGGTATTCTTGAAGTGATGAATGACGGTTTTGGTTTTTTACGTTCTATCGATGGGAATTTTGCCAACTCAAGTAATGACACTTATGTAAGCGGAACTCAGATCAAGCGTTTTGCACTTAGAAATGGTGATATCGTAACGGGACAGGTACGTTCCCCAAAAGACCAAGAGAAATATTATGCACTATTGAAGATCGAAGCGATCAACTATGTTGCTCCGGAAAAGTCAAAACAGAGACCTCTTTTTGAAAACCTCACACCTCTTTATGCAAGTGAACAACTCAAACTTGAATATAACCCTATGAAGATGACAGGTCGTGTACTTGATCTCTTTACACCGATAGGAAAAGGGCAAAGAGCACTTATCGTTGCGCCACCAAGAACTGGTAAAACTGAACTGCTTAAGGAACTTGCACACGGTGTGACACATAACAACCCGGATGCATCATTGATGGTACTTCTTGTAGATGAGAGACCTGAAGAGGTAACAGATATGCAGCGTTCTGTTAAAGGTGAAGTGTATGCTTCGACATTTGATCTTCCGGCTCAAAACCATGTAAGAACAGCAGAAATGGTGATAGAAAAGGCTAAAAGACGTGTTGAGATGGGTAAAGATGTGATCATCCTGCTCGACTCTATCACGAGACTTGCACGTGCCTATAACACTGTTACACCAAGCTCAGGTAAAGTACTCTCGGGAGGTGTCGATGCCAATGCCCTGCATAAGCCAAAACGTTTCTTTGGTGCGGCTAGAAACATAGAAGAGGGTGGTTCTTTGACCATCATCGCTACAGCATTGATCGATACAGGAAGCCGTATGGATGAAGTGATCTTTGAAGAGTTTAAAGGTACGGGTAACTCAGAAGTAGTACTTAGCCGTCATGTCTCAGAAAGACGTATCTACCCAGCGATCGATGTAACGAAGTCTGGAACAAGAAAAGAAGAGTTGATGATGAAACCAGAAACACTTCAAAAAGTCTGGGCGCTTAGAAATGCAATGCAGAACATGGAAGAGGTCGAAGGACTTAAATTCCTCTTCTCTAAAATGATGAAAACAAAATCCAATGATGAATTCCTCTCTATGATGAACGAGGGTGCTTAAGGTTTTCAATGAAAATATATATATTTTCATCTGAACCGATAGGTGAAGCTTCAGTGAAAGGAATTGAAGCTGAGCTTTGCTTGGCTTCAAGGAGACATGTATTATGAAAATTGGCGTTTTTGATTCTGGTTTGGGTGGTTTGACCGTCGTTCAAGCCATGACCGAAGTGATCGAAGGTGCCAAGATCTTTTATGTAGCAGATACTAAAAATGCTCCTTATGGTGAGAAGACCCCCGAAGAGATACTGCAACACTCTCTTGATATTACAAACTACCTTATAGAGACCCACCAGATAGATGCGCTGATATTGGCATGCAATACAGCTACTTCCTCAGCGATCAAACATCTGCGTGAACGATATCCCTCACTGATCATTATAGGTACTGAACCAGGGATCAAGCCTGCTATTGAACAAACAAAAACAGGTAAAGTAGGGGTACTTGCCACACCTGCAACACTTCAGGGAGATAAATATCAAACATTGGCACAATCACTCTCTTTTCAAAAAAGTGTTGATATCTTTGAGCAAGCCTGTCCGGGACTGGTAGAACAGATAGAAAAAGGTGAAATAGATAGCAGTACAACCAAAGAGCTTCTTGAACAATGGTTAGCTCCAATGCGTGAGAACAATGTAGATACGATCGTACTAGGATGTACACATTATCCTCTTGTAGAAGGAAACATTGAAACGATCATGGATTGTGATGTGACACTCATACACACCGGTGATGCGATCTCAAAGCATTTGCTATCCTTAAGTACGCAGAAAGGTCATCTTAATGAAGGAGACCTATATATTCATATCTATGCTACTGGTGATATTAAAGTAGATATTATAGATAATATCATTGATTCTTATCACACTCTAGAGAACATAAATATCCAAAACAAATAAATACAATTTTTAAAAGTTATACAGCTCATAAATTAGTTAAAGTTATTTCAAATTATTGCAATTAATATGGATTAGTATAAAGTTAACTATGCTAGAATAATTTCATACGGTTTACTGTATTGAAAAAGCCTAACTTGTTGAGAGGCAAGGGTGGAAAGTTATGGGACTTTGATCTTGGTTGAGTTCACCAGACTGCCAATATATGTATGAGTCTTCGTTTTTATACATATCCCTGATAACGAAAATAATATACACATGTATCTGATGTGAAAAAGGAGTTATAAATGAGATTGTCTTTTCTGAGCACTCTTGTATTTAGTACGGTTATTGCCAGTGCTAATGTTGTAGAGATAGCCGAAGGTGTGCCTTATGTAAAAGTTGAGGCTAATGGAAAAACATATAAGATTGAGCGTAAGCAGGAAATAGATGCATATTTGACCAATACATTTGCTCTTACATCACGTCCTTCTCCACCATTCTTTATCGAACCGTTTAGTGTGGACAATGAGGTTGAAACTTATGGTGAATTGGAAACATTGGATTTCATGTCTAAGAAAAAAGGTCTTTTTATTGATGCAAGATTGAAGAACTGGTATGCAAAATCAGCTATACCAACAGCAGTGAACATTCCCTTTAAACTCTTTTTAAAAGATACACCTGAACGTGATCAGATCCTTAAAGACCTGGGTGGTGCAAAACAAGATGATGCTTGGGATTTCAGTAACGCTAAAACGATACTTTTATATTGTAACGGAGCGTGGTGCGGACAGTCGCCTACTGCGATCAATGCTTTGATAGCTTTGGGCTATCCGAAATCTAAAATGAAATACTATCGTGGCGGTATGCAAGCATGGCAATTATTGGGCTTGACTACTATCGTGCCTAAGGAGACAAAATGAGAATATTAGCATTTATATTGGGTTGTGCAGTTACTCTATCTGCAGGTCAGTTTGATAAAGTGAAGATCACTCCGGATATGGCATATATTTATGTGTATCATAAAGGTAAAGCGGTCAAAGTACACAGAATCCAAAATACAAAACATAAACTTACTGGGGAGTATGCAAAGATCTACAGACCAGGAAAAGCTATTCAACCGATCAAGATGCATGATGACATCCAGACGATAGGTGAAGTTGAGTTACTCCATTTTATGCAAAAGAAAGGGAATAAGAGAAAAGGGCTTGTAGTTGACCTTAGATCAAAAGCACTATACAAGAAAGAGACCATTCCTTCTTCTGTAAATATTCCTGCAGGTATTAAAGACAATAAAGCAAAACTTGAGAAAGTACTTAAGATCCTGGGTGCCAAAAGAACGGCAGACGGCACACTTGATACAAGTAGGGTCATGGATATCGTTTTCTATGATCACGGCTTATGGTCTGATGATACATCAGAAGTAATTAAGACCTTTTTAGAGGTTGGATATCCAGCTGACAAGATCTTATATTATCGTGGTGGTATTCAAATGTGGAAGATACTTGGTTTCACAACGGTAGCGAACAAATAAGAGGGGTGGGAGTATGAAGAATTTTTTAGAAAGTTTAGCAATATTTCTTGTAGGGATCTTGTCGGTGGGGATCATCTATCTCATTATTCAATATAATATGATCCAGGATGAGAATATGCTGAATGATGTATTGACTGAACTTGCAGAGCCTGTAGAAGAGTCTGGAAAGACACAGGAAGAGAATTATCTTGAAAACCTTGAAGGATACGATGATGATGATCTTGATCTTGGTGATGAAGAGTTAGATGTAACAAAAGAAAGTACTACAAATACAGTCACTGTTGTTGCTGAGGTAGCAGAGAGTGCTCTTGATGATGCTGTTGAAGATAAATCAAAATCTAGTTATATGGAAAACCTGGAAAGTTATCAGGAGGTTGTACCTGCTAATGAAAATGTAGATGTAACGAAAGAGAGTCTTACAAATACTGTTACAGTTGAAGCAGACGAAAAGAGTGCGCTTGAAGAAGTTGTTGAAGATAAATCAAAAGCTAGTTATACAGAAAATCTGGAAAAGTATAAAGATGTTGAACCGACAGTTGAAGAGACTCCAGCAGAAGATGCATCTGGTGAACCTCAGAAACTAGAACATGATGAGATCGTTGATGAAGTCGGTATGGCTATCGACGCAGCGTTAGAGGATCTATAGTAAGACTACTTTACAGTAGTCCTACGGCTTCTCTTACTTTAGACATTTTGGCGTTTGCGATGGCTTTGGCTTTTTTAGCTCCATCTGCCAAGATGTCATTTACTTCATCCATATGGTTGAGATAGTATTCACGTTTTTCTCTCGCTTCACCCATCTCTTCCCAAATTAACTCTTTGAGATATCTTTTAAAGTGTCCATATCCTTCTTTACCACTTTTGTAACGAGCCTGCAACTCCAGTTTCTCATCATCATTTAAAAAGAGAGATGCGAGTGCATATATATTGTCATTTTCGTACTCAAGAGGTTCACCAAGCGGTGTAGAAGATGAGACGATCTTGTTACATCTTTTTTGCAGCGGCTTCTCATCCATAAATAGATCAATGGCATTATTATAGCTCTTGCTCATCTTTTGTCCATCTATCCCAGGGATCGTAGCTACATTTTCTTCAACAAGATGTTCAGGAAGTGTAAAGATCTCTCCATATTCATTGTTGAATTTGATAGCAATGTCTCTTGTCATTTCCACATGCTGGATCTGATCTTTTCCTACAGGTACTTTTTGGATATCGAACATAAGTATATCTGCTGCCATCAGTACCGGATAAGAGAAGAGTGCATGGTTTGCAGGGATACCTTTGGCTACTTTGTCTTTGTATGAGTGTGCACGTTCTAACAGTCCCATTGGAGTGAACTTGGAGAGTATCCAGTAGAGCTCGAGTACTTCAGATGTATCACTTTGTACCCAGAACGTTGTTTTTTCCGGATCGATCCCCACTGAAAGATAGTCAACAGCAGCATCTATAGTGTGCTGCTTCAGTGTTGACGCATCTTTGGACGTGGTAAGTGAGTGGTAATTCGCAATAAATGTAAAAAGTTCATGCTCTTCCTGAAGCTCAACCATCGGCTTCATCGCTCCAAAATAATTCCCAATATGAAGTTTTCCAGAAGCTTGTATTCCTGTAAGTACACGCATATAACATCCTAAAATAATTTTTGGAGATTATAGCGAAGTGTTAGTAAAAAACGTATTCGGCGTGTTTATTCATGCTCATCAAAACGTTCGCCGCGTTTACGTGCAACGATGTCTAAAGGTACTCCTTCGAAGTCAAACTTGCTTCGAAGGAAATTGGCCAAGTAACGCTTGTAAGAGAAGTGGATGAACTCTGGTCTGTTACTGATAAGTGCGATCTTAGGCGGTTTTGTTTCATACTGTGTAGCGAACTTGATGTTGACCACTGCACCATTGTGTGTTGGTACATGGTGTCTTCTGATCGCTTCACGTATCGTGTCGTTGAGTTCAGAAGTAGGGATACGACGCGTGTAGCGCTGATATATCTCTGTGACCTTGTCAAGTATCTTACTGACGCGTAACCCTGTTTTGGCAGAGATGGTGATAAGCGGTGCATAGTGCAGGAACTTCATCTCATCACGTATCTCTTCAACGACCTCTTCATAGGTTTTCTCTTCATTGATATCCCATTTATTCACTACGATAAGACAGGCAAGTTTATATTTTTCGATGAGCCCGGCAACTCTTTCATCGAGTTCAGTGACACCCGCAGTGGCATCGATCATCAGTAGAACCAGGTTTGCCTTTTCAAGCATATCAGTTGTCCGTGTCAGTGCATACTTTTCAATACCGACGATCTTACTTCTTCTGCGTATTCCTGCAGTATCGACAAACGTGATCTTGTAATCATTGTGCTCAATGGTTTCATCGATAGGATCTATCGTTGTTCCGGCAACATCAGAGACAACTGAACGCTCTTCACCTAAAAGGGCATTGAGCAGTGAACTTTTTCCTGTATTCACACGACCGATGATAGCCACTTTGATCTCGTTGTCTATCTCTTTTTCTTTGACACTATTGATATCACGAACGATCTCATCAAAAGGATCTATGTCAGTATCTTCATTCAGCTCAAGTCCCTCAGACTCTTCTTCTCTTTGGGGAATGAGCGCTTCAAGCCAGGCATAGAAGTCATTGAAGTAACGATTGTGACTCACTGACATAGGGAATGTAGCATCTGCTCCAAATTCTAAAAACTCCCAGTAACGCTCCTCTTCTTTGTCATTGTCGATCTTGTTGACGACAAGCGCAAGCGGTTTACCCATTTCTTGAAGTTTGTAAAAGAGTTCTCTATCCTCTTCTGACGGCAAAGTCTTGCCATCCACCATATAGATGATGATATCTGCCATATCGGCAGCTTTTAGTGCCATATCAGCTACTTTGGTGAAAAGTTCTGATGAGTAGTCTATACCACCTGTATCAATCACTTCAAAGTCATGGTTGCCTGAGATGGTCACGATACGTTTTTTGATATCTCTTGTGGTTCCTGAAAGGTCGGCGGTGATGGCATCTCGTTGTCTAGCCAAACGGTTAAAGAGTGAGCTTTTCCCAACATTCGGTCGTCCCAGTATGGCTACTTTTTTAAGTTCTTGCATAAATAATTTCTTTCTTAATAATTAACGCAATTATAGCATAGAACGTTCTGAATACCTAGGTTGATGCAGTATGCTCTGTTTCACCGGGCATCTGCTCCACATAGATAGACTGAGAAGGAAAGGCGAATGCAGATCCGTTCTCTTCAACTATCTTCATGATCTTTAGGTGGATATCTTCACGTATATTCAAATACCTTTCCCAATTTGCTGTACTTGTAAATGTATAGATAAATATATTGAGTGCAGAGTCTCCAAAAGATTCAAAATTGACCAGTAATGTCTCTTTTTGTGAGATCTTTTCATGATTATGTAACATATCTCTTATTTCATCAACTATTTTGTTCATCTGTTCAGAGGTTGTACCGTAAGTAAGACCTATGCGCATCTTGATCCTACGGACGCCTCTACGCGAAAAGTTTTCTATAGGAGAATTAGAGACGATTTGGTTAGGCACTGTAATAAGTGACTTTTCAAATGACCGTATCTTGGTTGTACGCATTCCTATGTCTTCAACAGTTCCTTCTACCCCTCCCACTTTGATCCATTCACCGATACGGATGGATTTATCTGCAAGTAAGGAAAAAGAACCAAACAAGTTTGAGGCAGTATCCTTGGCTGCAAGTGCAAAAGCAAGACCACCAAGTCCAAGGGAAGCAACAAGAGCAGTGACGTTTATCCCCCAAACTTGAAGTATAGCGCCTAATCCGATTGCTCCTATAAGTACTTTGACTATTTTAAGTATAAAATTCCCCATCTCTTTGGCAAGATCGGGATTTAGTTGTTTAGTGGCAAAGTGAAATACACCGCGAAGTGCTTCAGCTAAGGAGATGAGTGCCCAGAATATATCAAAGATAACAAGTGTATTGAGCATATTTTTAACAAATGGGGTCTCTTTAAATATTAATGCAAAAAAGAGATGTAAACCTACGATAATAAAAGCAAAACGTAGAGGTCCTTTGAGTGCAGAGATGATCTTGTCATCATAATAATTATTGGTTAAGCGTGCAAGTTTATGCATTGTTCCTATAAAAATATAGGTAAAAAATCGTCTTAACCCCAAAAAAAACAGAAAAACTGCGATCGCTGCAAAAAGATTGGCTAGAGGAATACCCAAAAAGGTATTTGCCAACTCAGGAAATCTTTCATACACAGGGATAAGAAATGTTTGTACCCTTCCATCAAGATTCATAGCAATATCATCAATGACATTTAGATCGATGGTTGTATTTAGATCAGTGTTATTTACTTCAGTTGTTGGTGGTGTTGGCATCTTTTTTTGTTTTCCTTCTCTTTTATAGATATAATTATAGTAAAATTTGATATAAATTTAGTATTGAAAAGGGTAGTTGTGTTAAAAAGAATTTTTATAACATTAAGTTTAATTGTACTGTTTGGAAGTGTCTCTTCGGCAAAAGTAACTCAATTGGACTACGTGGGTACCTTTGGGATATTCGGTCAAGTAGGGGCCATTAAAAACACACTGACACAGAATGATAAAACCTATAAAATTGAAACAACGGTCATCGTAGAGGGTTTGGCAAAAGTATTGATGCGTAATCCAACAGAACACTATGTCTCTAAAGGGCGTATGGTAAATGGTCTTATGATCAGTGATTCTTATACGATGGTGAGTACCAAGAGCAATAAAAAAGTAAGTAAAGAGTATAAGATAGATCATAAAAACAAGATCGTGACGAAAAGATACAGAAAATGGAAGAATGGAAAATTAACACAAGACACTACTGAAAAACTCAAATTTTATGCCAAAGATGATCTGTTGACACTCTATTTTAATTTAGGAACAGCAGTAAAGCAGAAGGGTAAAAAATATCTATTTCACGCTGTCGGACTAGAAAAACAAGATGGTAGGGTCTATATCACAGCACCCAATGATGGAGAGTTAGCACCTTATATAAAAGATTTAGGTTTAGGCTTAAAGCTTTATAGTAAAGCACTGATACACCAAAAGAACTTCAGAAAGAAAAAAGGGGATATTCTACTTGGTGTTGCAGAAGATGGATTTATCAAAAAAGCGGTGATCAAAGATATCTTATTGTACGGCGATGCGAAACTCGAAAGAGTCAAATAACAACAGCGTGCAGAACAAAGTCAATCACTTTTTTATCTGACATTTCGCAAGGCCTTAACAATCCTCCTTTCATCGTAGGATAATAATTACCGCTTACAATGTCATTCCCACCTAACTCCTTAGCATAGAGTTTGAGTAGTCTTCCTCCCAAAAGCGTCTCTTTTCTCAATAAATAACGTTTCCCAAGATAATGCACATCATATGCTCTATTGGGAAGCGCTAAAAGTTTTGTATAAAATTCTGTATGATTCATATGCGTATTATGCTACACTTCCACAAAATTTACAAATACGCTTTTATTTATGCAAAATATTTTAGAATAATGAGGGTCAGTTTTTGAGGAAAATGATAAAACATATGGATCAAGGTATCCTTTTAATGTTATTGGCTTCACTTAGCTTTGCACTCATGGGTGGTTTTGCTAAGGTAGTAAGTCAAGCGCTTCCTCCAGTCGAAGTTACGTTTTTTAGAAATATTTTTGGTGTGATCCTTGTGGGAATCGCTATTTATAAAGTACCGCTCAAACAAACGGGTGGAAAACCCTTTTTGCTTCTTTTTCGTGGATCCATGGGGTTTGTTGCACTGCTGGCATATTTTTATATTATGGCATTCATCCCTCTTGGAGAAGCTGTCACTTACAATAAAACTTCACCGATCTTTGTAGCCATATTTGCCTATCTCTTCTTAAATGAGAAGTTACATCCAAGTGCCTTGATCGCTGTTTTCATAGGATTTATTGGAATCGTTTTGGTGGCTCAGCCAGAGGGTGGTTCTTTTGATAAGTATGACATACTGGGTATCTTTTCGGGTATAGGTGCTGCGCTTGCCTATACTTCTATACGAGAACTTAGAAAATACTATGATACACGTGCAATAGTGATGTCGTTTATGGGTGTAGGAACAGTAGCACCGCTCTTTTTGATGCTGATCACACCCTATGTGACGGTATCAGAAGAGTTTGACTGGATGTTCGCAGAGTTTGTCATGCCTCAGGGTATAGAGTGGGTGTATGTGACTGCCGTTGGTGTCTTTGCAACTGTTTCTCAGCTTTTGATGACTAAAGCGTATGAACTTACCAAAGCAGGTATCGTTGGTACAATAAGTTACAGTAACATTGTCTTCGCTGTGATCATCGGCATGATGTTGGGAGATCCCATACCTGATATTTGGACAGTTTTGGGTATAATCTTGGTAATATTATCAGGGCTCCTCGTGGCTCTGCCTAAAGGACCAAAATGATTTTAATTGCCGGACCGTGTGTTCTTGAAAGTCGTGACAATGTTATGCGTATCGCTGAGTCTTTGGGTCAGTACCATGAAGACTGTACAAAAGAGTTCTATTTTAAAGCAAGTTTTGACAAAGCTAACCGTACCAGTTTAGACTCTTTTAGAGGTCCTGGGTTGGATGAAGGACTTAAGCTTTTGCAGGAAGTAAAAGATCAGTTTGGTTATAAGATCTTGACAGACGTACATGACTATACACAGCCAAAAGCTGCTGCTGAGGTAGCTGATGTACTACAGATCCCTGCATTTTTATGCCGTCAGACAGACCTTTTGGTTGCTGCTGCAGAAACTTCTGCTGTAGTGAACATCAAAAAAGGACAGTTCTTGGCACCTGCTGCGATGGAACACTCTGTAGCAAAAGTATTGAAGACCAGAGGATTTGATGGTGAAGTAAGTTATGAGAATGCGAAAAAATATAACGTATGGCTTACAGAACGTGGATCGAGTTTTGGATATGGTAACCTTGTAGTAGATATGCGTGGACTTAAAACGATGCGTGATTTCGCACCAGTAGTATTTGATGCAACACATTCAGTACAACAGCCTGCATCAGGGGGTGCAACAAGCGGCGGTGATTCTGCATTGGTACCTTATCTTTCACGTGCAGCTGCAGCTGTAGGTGTGGATGGTTTCTTTTTTGAGACTCACTTTGATCCAAGTATCGCTTTGAGTGATGGACCAAATATGATAGAGTTAAGTAAATTGGATGGATTGATCAAGCAGATCGATGCCATTAGAACCATAGTTGAATAAGTAAAAAATTTAAATACAAAAAAAGGATAAAAATGAACACAGTAGAAGGCCAACTTTCAGTAGATAAGAGTAAAAAAGTAGCGATCATCAATGCAAGGTTTAACCACTTTATCACAGACAGACTGGTAGAAGGTGCAGTGGATGCCTATGCAAGACATGGTGGAAATGCAGATGATCTGGATCTAATTTTGGTACCGGGTGCATTTGAAGTACCATTTGCATTGGACAAAGCATTGGCTTCTGGTAAATATGATGCAGTATGTTGTTTAGGTGCAGTGATCCGTGGTGCAACACCTCACTTTGATTATGTATCAGCAGAGGCTACAAAAGGTGTGGCAACAGTAACACTTAAGCATGGTAAACCTGCAACATTTGGTGTATTGACAGTTGACAGTATTGAGCAGGCTATTGAAAGAGCTGGTACAAAAGCAGGGAACAAAGGTGCTGAAGCGATGGTAGGACTCATTGAACTTATGAACCTGTATGGTGAACTCGATTAATGGCGACTAGACATCAAGCACGTACTGCAGTAGTGGGTTTACTCTATGCCTATGATCTGGGAAATGAAAATATAGGTAAATTTTCAGCTGAGATCTTGGAAGAGGGTAAGATTCGAAACAAGCAAAAAGAGTTTTCAGATACACTTTTTGAAGGTACGATAGAAAATCTTGAAATGCTGGATACGCAGATTCAAGAGCATTTGAAAGACTGGGACTATGATGGTATAGGAAAAGTAGAAAAAGCCATCATGAGACTGGGTGCTTATGAGATACTTGTGGCAAAGACAGACAAAGCTATCATCATCAACGAAGCTGTAGAGCTTGCAAAAGAGCTTGCGGATGAAAAGTCACCACAGTTTATCAATGGTGTTTTAGATGCATTGGATAAAGAGAAATAGATAGATGACAAGCCGTACTGATTCTACCAATAAACGTATGAGTATCGATGAAGCTGTAGAGCTCATTGAAAAATCTGATCTTAAAACACTTGGAAAGATGGCACTCGCACGTAAGAAAGAGATGCATCCTAAAGGTGTAACGACGTTTGTTGTAGACAGAAACATCAACTATACGAATATCTGTTGGGTCGATTGTAAGTTTTGTGCTTTCTATACGCATGAGAAAAAAGAGGATGCATACATTCTATCTTTTGATGAGATAGATCAAAAGATAGAAGAACTATTAGCTATCGGCGGAACACAGATACTTTTTCAGGGAGGCGTGCACCCTAAGCTTCAGATAGAGTGGTATGAAGACCTGGTCGAACATATTGCACAGAAATATCCTCAGGTAACGATACATGGTTTCTCTTCCATTGAGATAGATTATATTGCCAACCGTTCAAAGATCAGTATCTCTGAAGTGTTGCGCAGATTAAAAGCAAAAGGGCTTAGTTCTATCCCGGGTGCTGGTGCCGAGATCCTTTCTGACAGGGTACGTGATATCATTGCTCCTAAGAAACACGATAAAGACACATGGCTGGATGTACATCGACAGGCACATAAACTTGGTATCAAGTCCACTGCTACAATGATGTATGGAACGGTGGAAACGACGCGTGAGATCGTAGAACACTGGGATTATGTACGCCAGCTTCAGGATGAGACGGGTGGGTTTAGGGCATTTATCATGTGGTCGTATCAAAGTGACCATACACAGCTTAAAAGAGAGTTGCCAACGATCACCAAAACCTCCTCAAATCTTTATTTGAGATATCTAGCTGTAGCAAGACTCTTTTTGGATAATGTACCGAACATCCAAAGTTCATGGGTGACACAAGGTTCTTATATAGGACAGATGGCTCTTCTATTTGGTGCTAACGACTTGGGTTCTACGATGATGGAAGAGAATGTAGTTTCTGCTGCAGGTGCTAAAAATGAGATGAATCAGGAAGAGATGATTAAGCTAATTAGGGATGTGGGTGAAAAACCTGCAAAACGTAATACGGCGTATGAGATTTTAGAACGATTCTATTAAATTGAACGCTTTTTAAGCAAAGCTCAAAAAACTACGTTGTCACTGGCACAACTTCAGCAGTTGGCTCATGTGACTAGTCACATTTATTTTTATTTGGAATAAATAATAACCTAAAGAGTTTAAATGAAGAAAACTATTTTATTATGGATAATACTACAAGGAGTGTTGATGGCTGCAGTGGTCAAAGAGATCGAGATTAAGGATAGTAAGGTTCCTGTTGTATTTGAACAGGAGAAGTATCTTCCTATCGTTTCTATTCAGCTGGTATTCAAAAATGCAGGGCACTTGAGCAATACCAAAGATGGTTTGGCTGATATGTCTGCAAGACTTATGAATGAGGGTACATCCAAAGAGGGCAGTGTTGGTTTTGCAACAAAGCTGGATGCCCATGCCGTTGAAATTGGCGCACATGTAGGACGTGAGAGCTTTGTGATAGAGGTCTCATCACTCAAGAGTGAGTTTGATTATGCGGTAGAGCGTTTGGAAGAGCTTTTAAAAGATCCAAACTTTACGCAAACAGCCCTTGATCAGATCAAACATCAAAAGATTGGTTGGCTGACACGAAAAAAGAGTGATTTTGATTATATCGCTGGAACTACGTTGCGTGCGACTCTCTTTAAGGGAAGTGTTCTAGCTAGACCGTATGATGGTACGATCGAGAGTATCGAAGAGATATCATTAGAAGACATTCAGACATTTCTTACTGCACATTTAGGATATAACAATGTTATAGGTGTTGTCGGAGGAGATGTTACGTTTGATGAGGCACAAGGATATCTAAAAAGACTGCTTACACTTTTTCCAAAAGTAGAAGAGAAAAAAGAGTTAACTGTTCAAGCTTCAAATAAAAAAGAGGTTGTATTCAAGGATGAAGATACACATCAGGCATATATCTATTTTGGTGCACCATTTAACTATAGCTATAAAGAGAAAGACCAGTATTTAGCAAAGATCGCTGAGTATCTTCTTGGCGGAGCAGGGTTTGGTTCACGTTTAATGGAAGAGATACGTGTAAAACGTGGACTCACGTATGGTGTTTACTCTTCACTGAGACGTACCAAAACAGCCTCTTATTTAAGTGGATATATGCAGACAAAACTTAGTACACAAGATGAAGCGATGAAGATCATACAAGAGGTGGTTGATACTTTCATTGAAAAAGGTATTACACAAAAAGAACTTGAGGATACAAAGAAGTTCTTACTTGGTTCTGAGCCTCTGCGTACCGAAACCCTTTCACAAAGACTGCATCGTGCCTATAATGACTACTATTATGGTAGACCGCTTGACTTCAGTAAAGAGCAGTTGAAGAAGATAGAGTCTGTTACGCTTGAAGAGGTCAACAAATTCATCAAAGCCCATACGGAACTCTCAGATATCACTTTTAGTGTTGTGACTAAAAAGGAAGAAAAACCTACAAAATAATATGTCAGTTTGACATATTATTTCCCATCTTTTCAAAACTTTTGTATAATCATTAAAATACAAAAGAATGGGATGGAGATGGAAGAAGCAAAACAACTCTTTAAAAAGCTCAAGATACACTCTTTACTTGACTTAGCACTTATCATCCCTACATCCTATAATGATACGACACTCTCAACAAAGCTGGAATTAGGAAAGGTCAATACACTTGAAGCCAAAGTGATCGACTCAAGTGTATACTCTGGAAAATTACGTGTCACATTCATACTTACTCAATCTGGACGAAGACTCACTTCCACATTCTTTAGGGTAACGCCTTACCATCATAAACTCTTTGTGGTTGGCTCAAGCCATGTGATACAGGGAAAACTGGAGGAATATAAGGGGTACCTGCAGATGTCTCAGCCTAGATCCATTAAAGAGATAGGGAAGATAACCCCTAAGTATAAAACTGTACTCAAAGAGAGTGAGATCTCTTCACTCATAGAACTCTATATCAATGAAAAGAATCTATATAATGAGGGATTGGACAGTAAAGAAGTATCAGCTCTCATGCATATCCATTTCCCAAAAAGTATGGAGGAGATCTATGATGGTAATGCATTCAAGCCTGATTTTATAGCCGTACTTAAGTTTATTGAAGCCTATAATCATTTGAAAAAACTGAGAGGAAAACGGATAGATTTCCCTGCACATAGAGTACTCAATGGAGATATCACTCCGTTTGTAGATGCTTTGACTTTTTCACTGACCAAAGAGCAGCAAGAGGTCATTGCACAGATCCAGTTGGATCTGTCTAGAGAAGACAAATCAGCTAAACGTATGGTAGTTGGTGATGTAGGTTCTGGTAAGACGATGGTGATACTCGCATCTGTCATGATGGCATTGCCTCATAAAAGTATTTTAATGGCACCAACTTCACT
>Ga0180436_10001562_pt1 | contig 22248 bp, 13 predicted proteins | sample SS_ome_2_FD_132434 | JGI IMG/M metagenome (GOLD analysis project Ga0180436, IMG submission 132434) | Hypersaline lake sediment archaeal communities from the Salton Sea, California, USA - SS_3_S_2 metaG | ecosystem: Environmental > Aquatic > Non-marine Saline and Alkaline > Hypersaline >... | reverse complement strand
CTGAATCTCGTTGATCTTGCCGACCTTGTCGGTCATCTCCTGGGCGGCCTTGAGATCGACCCATATGCTGATGTCGTCCTGCGAGCCCTGCTCGGTCTGGCACTTGCGGATCTCAAACTCGCGCCCCAGCAGCTTGACGCTCTGGCCGGACTTGAGATCCAGGGAGTTCCACAGATCGTATCCGACGTCGATTTTGCCTTCGGGGATCGTCTTTATGATCGCCTTCTTGCGGCGTTTTCGCTCCTTGAGCGGCTCCTCGCCGTGCGTGCCGATCAGCACGATCCTGCGCTTCTTCTCGGTCCATGTGATCTTCTGCCTGAGGATCGGGGCCAGGTGCCTGATAGTCGTCAGGAGGTCCGAATCCGCCAGGCGCCGGGCGTAATTCTGGTCCATCGTCTTCGAGGCGTAGCCTTCGGCGTGGAAGTCGGCCAGCGACTGGCCCTCCGGCAGCACGCGCACGTTGAAACCGTATTGGAGAGTTATCTTGCGGTACTCGTTCTGCACGAAATTCAGGCGCTTGACCGCCTCGTCCATGTCGGCGGCGATGAACGACTCGGTTCGCGCGTCGTACGCACGCAAGAGAGTCGTCTGGGCGATCAGACCCGCGGCCGCCACCAGCACGCCTAGAACCGCAAGCGCGAAGTTAAGCTTGCGATAGCCCATTTCCTTTCGCACGAGTCGCCATGTATTCATCTATCGCCCCGCCTCCTTACGCATTACCCGAACCATCGAAAACGCGATCACGAGCACGACCGCCCCGGCCGCGATCCCGATAATCAGCGGTAAATTGCTCCTCGGCTCGGCCAGTCCGAACAGCAGTTTCGGCTGGGTAGTCGCCGAAGGCCGGGTCGTCGCCAGGACCACGTCCACCGCGTCGACCTCGTCGGTGACGAACTTGGGAGGATCTGGAATAGTCATCATCTCCTGGCCGGCCAGCGCCGCATCCCAGTCTACGCTGAACATCATGTCAGTTCCGGGATTCAGGTTCTTGACCTGGCAGGAGCATCTTCCGACCAGGAAGACGCATGCGTCTTCGATATTGTTCGCGTCGATCTCGTCGCCGACGAATCCGGCAAGCGCCCTTCCCCGCCCGTAGATCGGAAACGCCACCGGCTCGCCCTCGTCCAGGCCCGGCTCGCTGCCCAGAAGCATCCTGACGAACATCTTCTCGGCCGGGTCGTCGCGCGACACTCGCAGCAGCGAGAACTTCAACTTCAGGGCGACCGCGACCTCTTCTTCGTAGCCCTCGGCCCCAGGAGGCGTGGGAGCCTGCTCGGGCAGCCGCAATTCCTCATTCATTCGCTTCAGTTCGGTCTCCAGCGTCTTGGCCGCCGCGTCGTCCCTGGTCTTGTCGCCGGACTCCAGCAGCACCCAGACGCTCGAATCGCCGGACAGCAGCCGCTCGGAGACCTCCTTGCGGACCGGGGAGTTCATCGCCGAACGGATGATCTTGCCGTCCAGGGGGCCGGCGTGAACGATCGGCCAGACCGCGCCCCTGGGACCCGGACGAGCCGAATACCGCAGAACCATCGCGGGCATTTCAACGTCCTTGGGCGCCGGGAACTTCTTCAGCAGATACGCCGCCTGCGCCTCGGCGGGCGAAAGCTCCGGCTGGGTCGCAGGCTGACTGGACGGCTGAGTCGCCGCCGGCTTCGAGATGTCCAGCACGTGGACCGAGATCTGGGCGCTTTCGGTTTCCTGGACCTTGTCGAGCCAGTCGGCGACCGCCTTGTCCTCGCCGGTCAGCGGCGAATCGTGGTAGATTAGCAGCGGATAGAAATCCACGGGCCATTTCTCAAGTGCGTACCTGAACACCGGCGTCTGGCACGCGCGGGCTCCGACGGCGATTAACGCCACCGCCGCAAACGCCAGCAGAGCCGAACGCGAGGAACCGGATCGTCGAAAACAGCTTCCATTATTCATTACAGCCCTCCCGGGCATAATATCGAGGCTGGGTTAATGCTAACATCATAGCACTAAGGAACGACGGGCCGCAAAACAACTTGACCGGCCCATCGCCGGCGCTTCGGACGCCAATTCAGTATATCGCCTCAGAACCCGGCTTACCCGAACCTTTTTGCAAGTCACTGCGCCCGCGGCCGCAAATGGAACGCCAAAGTCGCGCACCCATCCATAAACGCTTGATAAAACACACTATACAGCCGCACAATCAAAACCGACAATGTTTACGGGATGTTCATATAACGCCAATCCCGCAAACCCGGAGTTCTTATCTTTGTTTATATCGTGGGTTCGGTTTCATCATCTGCGCATTGACCTGTTTTCGCCACTGATGGATCATTTTGCGCAGTTGGGCCGCTTTTTCGGGCATCGTAGCCGCCAGGTCCTTCTGCTCGCCAATGTCGTCCCTGAGGTTGTACATCTCGATGCTGTTGTCCTCGAAGAACTCGATCAGCTTGTAGTCGCCGGCCCGGACCGACGATCCGGGGCGTCCCCCCTGGTTGCCGTAGTGCGGATAGTGCCAGTAAATCGCCTTGCGGTTCAGCTTGCCGCCCTTGAGCGCCGCGGCGATGCTCACGCCGTCGCAATGCTGGTCGGGTCGGACCGGCAGACCCGCGATGTCGAGGAACGTAGGGTAGTAGTCGGTCGAGGTCACCGGCTCGTCGCAGACGCTTGCGGCTTTCGCAACGCCCGGCCAGCGGATGACCGTCGGCACGCGAGTCCCGCCCTCGTAGAGCCAGCCCTTGCCGCCGCGGAGGGGCAGATTGGCGGTGTTGTGCCCTTCGGATGTCGACAGACCGCCGTTGTCGGAGGTGAACACGACAACCGTGTCGTCGGCGATCCCGAGTTCCTCGAGCTTTTTCGTAAGCTTGCCGACGTTCTCGTCAACGCTGTAGATCATCGCCGCGTATACCGGATTCTGCTGGATCTGGCGGGCCTTGTTCTTGTGCTCCTTGATGAACTCGGGGCCTTCGGGTTTGGGCATTTTCGCCAGCTTGTCCTTGAACTTCCTGACGTACTCGGGCTTGGCCTGGAGCGGATTGTGCACCGAGTAAAACGACAAATAGCAGAGGAATGAACCGTCCTTGTTGGCCTCGATGAACTTGATCGCCTCATCGGTCAGCCGATCGGTCAGATACTCGCCGCGGGGTCCGTCTTCGAGATGCGGATTGGCGTACAGGGAGAAATACCCGCCCGGCGAGGTCGGATCCTTCGTCAAGGCTCGCATGTTTCCGTAGGACTTGTAGGGGGCTCCGTTCCGCCCGCCGCCTTTGTTGATGTCGAACCCCTGCTTCTCGGGCAGGTATTCCCCCGCCCCGAGATGCCACTTGCCGGCGAAGAACGTCTTGTATCCGTGAGACTTCATCGCCTCGGCGATCGTCAACTCCTCCAGCGGCAGATACTGCTTGTAGGGCGCCGGCAGCAGCTTGCCGCGCCGCCCGCCGCCGAAGTAGTCGGTGGTCTGCGTGCGGGCCGGATACTTGCCGGTCATTATGCTGCCCCGCGTCGGCGAGCAGACCGGACAGGCCGCATAAGCGCTTGTCATCTTCACCCCGGACTTCGCCAGAGCGTCGATATGCGGCGTCTCGTAGAACTTGCTGCCGAAGCACGCGACATCCGTCCAGCCCAGATCATCGACCAGCACGAACACGAACTTTGTCTTCTTAGTCGACCCCGCCGCAGCCGCATTCAGCAACGCCCCGGGCGCACAAGCCGCGGCGCCCGCCGCGGCGACCGCCTTCAAAAAACTCCGCCTGCTGGTTCTCATATCGCATCTCCTGTCGTTGTCAGCATAGTGTTGATCTTCGATAATCACCGTGCAAAACGCAAGCTCAACGCCGGACTTGCACCGCCGCGAATAAAACTTGCCGCAACGATTGCGCCGTGGAATTGTCGAATCCCGCTTTTGTCGGGTGTCGGCGGTTACCGTAGACGCGGCATCCTGCCGCGTTAATCGTGACCGCCGCAGGCGGTCAATCGGGTTGGATGTCACCCTGGGTTTTCAGGTCATGTCATCCAAGCCCCGTATGGGCGCAACCAATCTCTTAGCTGCATGTTGCGCCCTTGCAGGGCTTGACCGCAATACAATCGGCATCCCCAGGGCGACGCTTGGGCCTCTGGCCTGCGCTCTGCCCTGGGCTGTCGAATCTGAGCCTTTCAGGCTCTACGACTGGCGGCGTAAGAGTTTTTCAACAGCTCCCCTATACCCTTTTCCCTGACGCCATGCGTTACGCCGATCTCCGCTAAGCACGTACGGCTGATCCTCGCCGAGGCGTTTACTGCTCCGTTATGAAGATATTCCGGAAGCGGTGCTTGCCGCCTGAGGGCACTTCGGCCTGCAGCGAGATGAAGCCCTTCTCGACGAACTGCAGTCCGGTCGCTTTCCAGGCTTTCTTGCCGTTGATCTCGAGCTCCAGATTCGGACCCTTGACGGTGAGCTTGAACTTGTTCCATTCATCGGGCCTGATCAGGCCGGCGGTCTTGGCGCCCTTGACCCCGCCGACGTTCCCCTCCATGCCCTTGCGGAGGTTGACCTGGTACCGCCCGGGCCAGGGGCGGTTCGCCGGCACGCTGCCGTAGCGGAAATAGACGCCGCTGTCCCAGAACTTCTCGTCGAGTTTCCTCCAGTCAAACTCGAGGATGAAGTCCTTGTACTTGCCCTTGGTCTGGACCAGCCCGTTGCCGGCGGTGATCAGTATGTCGCCGTCGCTTACTTCGGCCTCGCATTTCAGGACGTCCCAGCCTTTGAGGGTCTTGCCGTCGAAGAGCGAAACCCGCTTCCCCGCCGCCGCGGGGCCGGGCTTCTTGCCGATGTAGGCTTCAACCGCGGGCTCGCCGGTGATCCAGCCAAGGGCCTTGAGGAAGTTGTGGGATTCGGTCATCGTCGCAAGGAACCACTTGTTGCCGTCCCTGCCGTAGTTGAAGAAGCCGTGGCCCGGGCCTTCGTAGATTGTAAGCTCGGACTTTGTCCCCAGCGCCTTCATCCTGGCCTGGAATTCCTTCATCGCCGATTGCTTGACCAGCTTTTCCTTCGAGCCGAAGAAGGCGATCGCCGGCGGAGTGTCCTTGTCGATATTGTGCAGCGGCGAGAACTCCCTCCAGTAATCCTTGACGCGGGAGTATCCGTATCCGTTTTCACTGTTGTCGTAGACCGGATTGAACAGGACCATCGCGTTGGGGCGCGAGCTTACGGACATGTCCTGATCCTTATGTTCGAATCCCTTGACCGTGCCGGTCGCCGCGGCCACGTGACCGCCGGCCGACCCGCCGCCGGCGGCAATCCGCTTCGGATCTACGCCGAGTGCCTTTGCGTGTTGGCGGACGTACCGTATCGCCGCCTTACCGTCCTTGACGCATTCCGACGGCTGGACGCCGCCCTTGCCTTTGGTTCGGTATTCGGCGGATATCGCCAGGACGCCTTGCCCGGCGAGATACTTGCTCTGATGGTAAAACTGAGACGGGGACCCGCCGGACCAGCCGCCGCCGAAGAAGAACACTATCGCCGGCATCGGTTTGGCGGCCTTCGTCGGAGGATCGAACACGTGGAGCTTGAGCGCCATGCCGCCGACTTTCTTGTAGACTATCGAGCGCGACGGTTTGGCGCCGGCGTCCCACCTGGCCGAAAACACGTTGCTCGAAAGAAAGGCCACGCAGATCAGAATCAGTAATGTGCGTTTGGTTCTCATAGATTAAAAATACCTTACGGGGCGGGGTTGGATTGGTCGGCCTTCGCGGCGCGGTCGGCTCTTAACGCCGGGATGAATATCCCCAGGAAATCGCAAATGGCGTTCACTGGGCGATCCAGCACGGCGACACATTTATCCGTCAACGGCGTGTAAAACGCAATAGGCAGGAAGACAAGGGCTGTCGAGCCGCTTCCGACTATGATGTCCGACAGCCAGTGCCCCCCGGAAAACACCCTCGGCAATGAGAACACGATCGCCGTTGCTGTCGCGGGAATAATGTAGCGTTTCCTCCGGCCGTAGTAACTCGTAAAGCCGGTGAATAGCAGCAGGACGGTGGCGTGATCTCCCGGGAACGAACTGCTTGAGGCATCCTTGATTCTCCCCTCGTAGAGTTTCGAAATCCTGATCGCCGGAGAAACCCCCTCAGTCTCTGTCGGACTGGTGCGATCGAACCTGAACGCCAGCTTTGACATCGCCTGCACGCTGACCAGCATCCAGATCAGCATGAAAGCGCCAAGGACGATTCTCCTGCGCCGCTCTCTCCCGCCGACTGAATAGACGAAGAACGAATAGATCACGAACATCACCGCCGCCGGAACAAGATCGAACCACCGATTGTTCGCCATCGCCAGAGCATCGCGCCAGGGCCCCGGCTCCGCCAGTGAACCGTTTAGACGATAGAACACCTCAAGGTCCATCCGGTCCCAGAATACCCCGCCGTCGGTCCGATGTCCGTCCCCCATTCCCGCACGAACGCCCGGCGCAAAAATCCAGCCGGCGTACAGGAGAATTCCAAGAGCGACCCCGACAGCCAGTTTTATTATGCGTTTCTGTCTTTCTTCCATCTTCGGCGCCCAAAGAGGAGCTGGAGCAGATCTCCATAAAAGCCGTCAGACGTTACTTATCGCCCGACGGATCGATACGCTTGAAATCCTTCGAGTAGTTGTTCGTGTAGAACTGCCAGTCAGGTGAGTTCTTTCTCGTTCGCACCCAGCACGACCCGCATCGGCAGGCCGGCAGGTTGCACGTGGTCTCGATGTCGTGCTGGGCCATCGGCTGGATCGACGCGATAACAAGCTTCTTCATCGCCTGGTAGCCATGGTCGTCAGTCGACTTCCAGCCGCCTGCGATCTGGCCCCAGCCGCCGGCGGATTTCGCCAGCGGAGCCTTCAGTATGCGACTCTCGGCGACATCGGCGACGTTGACCAGCGCCGCGTACGGCGCCTTGGAGACCGCTTCGCCAAAGACCGCCTTGACGTGAGCCCGCAGCGCCTTTTGGCCTTCCTTCGACGGCTTTCGCTCCTCGATGCGGTTCCACGAATAGTCGCCGTAATACTGGCCGCTGAGGTCCAGCCAGGTGATGATCCGCGTGAAGCTGTCCCGATCGAGCTTATTCCTGCCCTGCTGCCTCTTGACCATCAGCGGCCCGAGCCGACCGGCGTGAGAAAGCGAATCCTTGTACGTGCTGCGGGCTCTGCGCCTGGTGAACACCAGGGTCTTGTCGCGGAGGAAAGCGAACGCCGACGACCGCGAGCCGCAGAAGTTCATGTTCTTTTCGCCCTTTGGGTTCTTGGGATCCAGGCCGTGACACTTGATGCAGTAGCGGTCCAGGACCGGTTTGACGACCTTGTCGAAGCTGAAGCCCTTGTTCGGCTCCTGCCTCCATGGCGGAGGCGTCAGGTCGCGGACCTTGATCCTGCCCATAGGCTTGGCGACCGGCGGCGAGGTTCGCGATTCGTGACAACCGGTGCAGCTCAGTTTTTCGCCCGGATGCAGGTAGATGAACGATCTCATGTTCATCACGCACATCTTGTTCTTGTCGAGGGCCTGCAGCTGCAGCGGGATGCCGGCCGGTACGCGGAATGCGACCGATCCGTTGGGGTTGACCGGCACTGTGCCGAGGACCTTCTTGACCAGCAGTTCTCCGTCTTTGGCCCGGCCCCGCGGGCGGGCGACCGGCTGGCCGAAGATCTTGTTCACGCGAAGGAACTTGATCTCGCCAGCCGGTATTTTCGCAGTCGACTGGTACACGTCCTGCACGTAGCACTCGCCGGTCTTCGACGCCCTGGCCTCGGGCGTATTGATCAGCGACGGAAGCACCGGCGGAGTCTTGCGCGGACGCACCGGGATCGGAGCCACAGACGACATGTCCGGATCGCGGTAGATCAGCTCGCGCCCCCCCAGCGTGTCGATCAGGTAGATCGCATAGGCCGAATCCCTCTGGAACATGATCTTATCGGGGCGATTCTTCTCCATCCAGACCTGGTACGCCAGGCGATCGGGCATGTACGCAACCAGGAACAGGTCCTCGCTCAGCGGCCAGGGGCTCGTGTACGAGCCGGGCTCGCGGCTGTTTTCGGTCTCGGGGAATCTCACTTCGGGCGTGATTCGCGTCAGCGGCTTGAGCCCTTCATCGCCCTTGCTGCGATCGACGAGGATCACCGAACCGGAGGAGTACGAATGGTGCGCCGCCGCCAGGGACATGACCTTATTCGAACCGGGGATGCTCCGCGGCTCGGCGGTCATGTGCGGATTCCCGGTGTAGTTTCCGTAGTACAGCGCGGTGGCGGTCCCGTCGGGCTTGGTGACCCACAGCGACTGGAACGGCGTCGGGTCGCGGTCGATGTAGTCCCAGCGAGTGTAGATGATCCGACCGTCCGGCATCACGCTGGGGTCCCATTCGTTGGCCTCGCCGAACGAAAGCTGCTTGATGCCGCTGCCGTCGAGGTTGCCGCGGTACAACATATAAGACGGCGTGTACCGCCCGCCGTGGCAGCGGCCGTAGCTCTGGCAGCGAGTGGAGATAAACGCAAAACCGCCGTCGGGCAGGTAGCACGGATCGAAGTCCTCGATCAGCACGCTGCGGCGCCCTTCGGCCCGTTCGAGCTTGTCGTTCTTGTTGCCCGTAACGCGGCGGAGGTTCCTCCCGTCAATGCCGATCTCGTAGATGAAGTGCTGGCGGAACTCGCGGCGGTTGTCGGTGTGATCGCAGTAGGAAAACAGTATTCGCTTGCCGTCGAACGACAGGTCGGGGTGCATGACCGACCCGCGCGGGAGCTTGCCTTTGAGCAGCACGCTCTCGTTGGGAGCCGTCTTCCAGTTCTTCAGCAGAACCAGCCCGTCGCCGGCGCGGCTGTGCCTGCCGACATACTGCTCCTGTGCGTGGTTGTAGAGCGTCGGCGGCCGCTTGTTGATCAGCAGGGTGTCGAAGTCAAGCGACGGATGCGACAGGATTATCCGCCTCCGCAGCGCGGCGAGTTGAGTCATGAACGCCTTGCCGGTCTCGCCGCCGGAAAGCCGCTTCCGCATCACCGCGACCTGTTTCGCCAGGTCGGGACACTTGCGGGCCTTCTCGACGAACTCCAGCGTCTTGGCGGTAAGGTCCGTCAACTGCTCGGGCGTCCGATCGTTCATCCGCGTTATAGGATCGATCTTCGAGACCTTCTTCGGCGCCGCCGACAGCGTTGAAGCCGCCGCCAGAACCGCTGTCGAAACAACCGCCATTTTCTTCATACGAGTCATCATTTTCATTTCCGCTCTTATCAGTAACACGTTGTCAGAAACGTCGAGGGACAAACGGCGTCGCGACTTTGTCGCGAAGAGGCGGGCGTACCGCCCTGCCGCTAAACAGGACTAACGGCGATAGAACAGTATCAAGAAGTCTTCTTCTTACACTTTTCGAGCCATTCGGCGTGGAGGCCGGCAAGCTCCTTGACGATCTCCGGATGCTCCGCCGACAGGTCGTTCAGTTCGGTGCGGTCTTTCTCCATGTCGTACAGTTCCCATGCCGGAGCTGCGGGAGCCTTGGCGGCTTTCTTGTTCTTGCCTTTCGAGCGTTTGCTTGCGCCCCAGCAGACCAGCTTCCACTTGCCTTTCCGCACCGCCCGGCCGCGGGACCAGTTCCAGAACAACGGCTTTTGGCGCTCCTGATCCTCGCCCCGCAGGGTCGGCAGCATGCTCTCGCCCTCCAGCGGAACGATATTCTGCCCGTTGAACTTCTTGGGGTACTTCGCGCCGCCGACGTCGGCGAAGGTGGCCATGAAGTCTATGAAGTGCCCCACGCGGCTGCTGATCCGTCCGGGATTCTTGATCCCCTTGGGCCAGTGGGCGATCATCGACGTGCAGATCCCGCCTTCGTGGCTGTAGTTCTTGAACTTGCGGAACGGCGAGTTCGAGACGTTGGCCCACGTGCCGCAGACCGAGCTCCAGCGATCGATGTTTCCGATTTCGCCCTTGCCGATCCGCACGACCTCGGCCGATCCGCCGTTGTCGCTGCAGAACATCACCAGCGTATTCTCGCTCTTGCCTAGCTGCTCGATCTTGGCCAGCACTTCGCCGATCTTCTGGTCCATCCGATCGATCATCGCCGCGTAGACAGCCATTCGGCGGTCTTCGGTCTTCTTCTGGGCGTCGCTGAGGGAGTCCCAGCTCTTCTTCTCGCGCGGCGACAGTGCGAAGGTCTTTTCGTCGATCAGGCCCATCTCCAACATGCGTTTGTAGCGTGCGTTTCGGATCTTCTCGTAGCCGACCATGTACTTGCCCTGGTACTTTGCGATGTCTTGGGGCCAGGCCATCATCGGGTCGTGCGGAGCGTTGAAGGCCATGTACAGGAAGAACGGCTTCTTCTCTTTGCCGTACTGGTCGAGATACTCAATCGCGTATTTCGCGAAATAGTCGGTCGTATAGAAGTCCTTTTCCGGGGGCGTGTAGGGCTTGTAGGTCTTGTCGTCGATGCACCAGGCGCGGTTGTTTCGTTTCTGTGCGGGCTTGGGCTCTCCGTCGCGCTGCTTGCCGGGATTGAAGAAGTTGCACGCCCCGTCGCGCAGGCCGAAGTAGCGATCGAACCCGCGATCGTAGGGATTCTCCTGGCAGTGATGCTTGCCGGTCATCAGCGTGCGGTATCCCGCCGATCGCAGCACCTCGCCGAGCGTAACGGCGTTGGTGATCGCCTTGAACCCGCGGTCCATTCCGCACTGCTGGGCGTACACGCCGGTCAGCAGACACGCCCGCGACGGGAAGCACTTGGCGGTATTGTAGAACTGCGTGAACCGAATCCCGTTTTTGGCCAGTTTGTCGAGATTGGGCGTCTTTATCTCGCTGCCGTAGCAGCCGAGATCCGACCAGCCCATATCGTCGGCCAGTATCAAAACGATGTTAGGCCGATCGTCGCTTGCGGCCTCGGCGGCAAACGCCCGACGTCCGGGCAAAGCCATCGCCGCGACCCCGAACCCGGCGGCCTTGAGAAATCCGCGCCTGTTGGTAAGCATTCGTGTATTCATATCAGCATTCGCTCCAGGTAGTTCTTATCAGCATCCGAAATAACTAACGCAGCAGCCGGCCCAGTATCTCAGATAGCTCGCGGGCGTTCAAATGTTTAGATACCGACCAGCGGCGAGGAATTCGACACAGAGACCCAGAGGCTCAGAGGACGGCGAAGACTTGGATGACGGCAACGACACAGGCAAAGACGGAGAGACGGAGAACGACAACTGCCAGATTTCTGCTTGTTCCCATCCTGCCGGGCGTCGAACTGCTTGTCCGACTTCAGGCCCGAAATGCCCAAAGCTTTGGCGCCCGGACCCTGGTAGCGGCCGGCTACTTGATGTATTCGTCGACGTTTGTCTTGTCCACGATTACCGCTTTGATGGCGATGCTCTTGGGTATGTCGGTTTTGCCTTCCAGGATCCCGGACATCAGTTCGACGCCCTCTCTGCCCATACGCACAGGGTCCTGGCGGACTGTGGCGTCAAGTTCGCCTTTCTTGATCGCCGCCAGCGCTTCGGGGATCGCGTCAAAGCCGACAAGCAGGACCTTGCCGAGAAGGCCTTTGCGTTTGACGGCGACCTTGGCGCCGAGAATCATCGGATCGCACGCGGCGAATATAGCGCCGATATCGCCGTGGGCGGCCAGTTGCTCCTGGGCGATGCGGTTGGCCTCGTCGTCCTTCCAGTTGGCGTCGAAGTCCAGAACGGTCATGCCGGCGGCCTTGCACTTGTTGAACACCCCGTTGCGGCGATCGTCGGCGGTCTGCACGCCAACCGTCCCGCCGATGATCAGCACCTTGCCCTTTCCTCGGAGTTTCTCGACGATGTAGTCGCCGGCCAGCTCCGCCGCGGCCGCGTTGTCAGTCGCCACGTGGCTTGATATCCAGTCGTGCTCCACCCGCGTGTCGACGGTCACCACCGGTATCCCCGCGGCGCGGGCTTTGTCGAGCGACTTGCCCAACCCTTCAGAATTCGCCGGCCCGATTATCAGACCGGCTACGCCCATGCGGATCGCGTTGTCGATCGCGGCCTTCTGGGCCACTACATCCGGCTCGGAAGAGGTCATGTCGGCGAAATCGAGGCCGGCTTGTTCGGCGGTCTTCCGGGCGCTGTTCTTCAGCGTGATCCAGAACGTATTGGTTGACGAGTAGCCGACAAAAACGACCTTCTGTCCACCGTCAGGGTCTTTCCCGCAACCGGCGAACATCGCGAGCATCGCAACCATCGCCAACACTAAGGACGCATATCTTGTCATGAGATATCTCCTGTCGCCAAAGGCGCATTTGAATGATGGTCCTCTCTTGTAACTCCCCCGGCCCCAACCGACAAGCGGATTCTACGTTTTCCGACGCCGGCTCTGGACGCGGTCGATCCACACAGCCAGGATTATCACCACGCCGATGAGTATTTTCTGCCAATACGAACCGACTCCCATGTGGCTCAGGCCTGTCTGGAGCGACTTGATAATCAACACGCCGATGACGGTTCTGCCCACCCCGCCCGAACCGCCGAACAGGCTGGTGCCCCCTATCACCACGGCGCCTATCGCCATCAGTTCCCAACTCTCGCCGCGATTGGGTTTGGCGAATTCGAAACGCGAAGTCTGCACGATCGCCGCCAGGGCCGCACAGAATCCGCCAATCGCATAACAAGCTATCGAATGCAGCTTCACCGGCACACCCGAAAGACGCGCAACTTCCTCATTGCCGCCGATGGCGTAGACATTGAAACCGAAACGCGTCATCGTCAGCAGGCATCCGACTACGACAATAACTCCCGCGGTTATCCACAGGGGCGCCGCGTATCCCGACGAGTCGCCCAGCAGCAGGAAACCGTCGCTGAAGTCCGACATGTTCCGCCCCGCGGCCAGCATCAGCGCCGCACCGCGAGCTATCATCATCATGCCCAGAGTCACGATGAACGCGGGGACGCCGGTGTACTTGATAACGACGCCGTTGACCAGCCCGACGCCCAATCCGGCCCCCAGCGTGACGGCGACGGCGGGCGCCGCATGCATCATCGGCTCGCCGGACGCCCCCGACAGGAGGCATCCGACAATGCACGTGCACAACGCCATCACGGATCCGACCGACAGGTCCAGCCCGCCGGAGATCAGCACGAGCGTTGTCCCCGCGGCGAGAATCGCAAGCTCCATCGACTGTTCGAGGATATCGGTCAGCGTGGCCCACTGGCGATAGGTCGGCGACATGACCACGAAGAACACGGTGATAACCGCCAGCCCGGCCAGGCTCTCTGCGCTGCGTATCGCTTGTTTCCTGATGTCTCCAATCACTTCGCAACGCTCCCTGTGTGTTGTTGGTCCGCCGCCGATCCGATCGCAAGGCGGAGTATGTCTTCTTCGTCGGCGGTTCCGCGATCGAACGTCCCGACGGCCCGGCCGTGAGATAACACGACAACGCGGTGACTCATCGCCAACGCTTCGGTGTAGTCGGAGGTCAGCATCAGGATCGCTGCGCCCTGCTCCAGCAGTTTCTCCATTATTCGGTAGACTTCCGCGCGCCCGTTAATGTCGATCCCCCGCGTCGGCTCGTCGAAGATCAGGACTTTGCAGTTGGCGCCCAACCATTTGGCCAGCACGGCTTTCTGCTGGTTGCCCCCCGAAAGCTGTCCCGCCGGCGTAAGCATGTCGGGCGCCTTGATGTTCAGGTCGGTCATGCACCGGCGGGCCTCGCGACTGATCCGGGCGTGGCTGAGCAGCCCTTTGGGGCTCAGGCGCGCAATACTCGGCAAGGCGTAGTTGCTCCGGATCGAGTGCTCCAGAATCAACCCTTCGGATTTGCGGTCCTCTGTGAGGTACGCCACGCCGTTCCTTATCCCCGCCGCCGGCGACTTGGAGACCACCGGTCGACCGTGCACGTAGACAGCGCCGCTGTCGAACCGGTCGACACCGGCCACGGCGCGCCCCAACTCGGTCTTTCCCGAGCCCATCAGTCCGGTGACGGCGACTATCTCGCCCCGGCGCACCGACAGAGTCACGCCGTTCAACACGTTTCGGTCGGCGATATTCTCAATGCGAATCCCTTCGGCGTTCTGCGGGGCGGGCAAGGCGGGATACTGCCTGGTGACCTGTCGGCCGACCATTCGTTCGATCATCTCGTCCAGCGTGAGATCCTCGATTCGATGGGTTCCGGCGTTGCGTCCGTCTCGAAGTATCGTCACCCGGTCGCCAAGTTCGTACACCTCGGCGTATCGGTGTGATATGTAGATGAATCCGACCTGCCGGGTGCTCTTGAGACGCCTTATTACTTCGAACAGATCGTTGCGGGAGCGGTCCTCCAGCACGTCGGTCGGCTCGTCGAGCACGATGACCTTCGATTCGGTCACCAGGGCGCGGGCGATTTCGACCATCTTCTGCTGGGTCACGCTCAACTGGCCGACTATGTCGCGCGGGTTCAAATCGATATGGAAACGACGAAGATACTCGCCGGCACGGCCGTAGAGGGCGGACTTGTCGACCAGGCCCAGGGCGCGGCACAGCATCGGTTCGCAACCAAGGAACATGTTTCTGGCGATGTCGATCTCCGCGACGAGATTGATCTCCTGGTAGATGAACCGAAGCCCCATCTCCAGCGGCGCCTGCGGTGAAGTGATGTTGACCTTTCGCCCGCCGATGAGCATCTCGCCGGCGTCGCACTTGTGGGCTCCGGACAACACTTTTATCAGCGTGCTCTTGCCCGCCCCGTTTTCACCCAGCAGCACGTGGACTTCGCCCGAACGCAATTCAAAATCCACGCCGTCCAATGCGATCACGCCTGGAAACCGTTTGACGATTCCCTTCATTTCGACCAGCGGCGGATCAGATGCGGCGTCTGGGTCGTTCATGGCGTATTCTCGTAGGTGTAAATATCGTCGCCGCGGCGCCCATGTCAACAAAACTGTTTGACGCCGATGCTCCGTCAGGTTCTTCGTGAACAACCGTAAGAGGTTTACCCAGTGAATGTTACGCCCTCTTGCTGCAAAGGCGGAATAACAGCCCGAATTCTCGGGGTAATGATTCCCTGTTCCCGCAGGGACAGCAATCGTCTTGGTCGCAGGAATATCGGCCCATATTCCAGGTCGAAGACGTCAAATCGGACGCCGCCGCGTCGAGAGAGCGTCCTGTGACGCGGAGAAGTTGGTGGAATATGCGGATTAGGGAAATGCCCGTGGAAAAGTTCTTTTTCCTGTTACTAACTCGGATCTGAATCGTACCTATACTATAGAAGACCTGAGTTCTGACCAGAGCCGCGATCGATCGACGCAATATCATCCGCGGAGGTCAGTTATGCTTAGTGGAGAAGCTAAGTCCGAATGCTCGCTTGCTTTAAAAGGAATAGACTGATGAGTTTCAATGACGGTACATTCCCGCTGTCGTCTCCGTCGTGGACGTGGGACTTGCTGCCGACTGCGGCGCCTGAAGCGTACGAAGAATCGGCGCCGCGGATGAAGTTTCACGGTCGACAGTGCGTTTCGTCCGTGCCGGAACTGCCCAGCCGCCGCTGGCTGGTGCAGGCCTCACGGAAAGCGTAACCGCCGCGATCAGGGGCATACCCAAGGGGCCGGACAGGAGGCTGTGCTATTTCAAAATGATCTTTTGGAGCAGTACTGCTGTGCGCCGGCGGTTTGTAGACGCCGCGTCTACGGTCCAACCTCCCCCGCTATAGAGCCGGCGGAGGCGGCACGTCCTTGTCGTACAGCTTCCTGCCGGAGTCTATCGCCTTGCGGAACTTCTGTTCGATGCCGTCGAGGTGATCGAACTTGGCCAGGCGATCGGCCGCGTCGGTCAGCGCATCGAGAGCCTTGAGTTCCGCGGCGTATTCCTTCGCATCGGGGTACTTGTCGCCAAACGCCGTCGACAGGTCGGCCAGAGCGTCACTCAGCGGTTTCGCGTCGTACTTGACCGTCTGCTTCGGAGCCGCTCTGGCGGCGGGCTTCTTCGCCAGCGGCCTGGCGCAACCGGCCAGTTTCGCATGTTGAACGATCGTCTTTTCGTCGAGCGCATCGCCGTAGATCGCCAGTTCGTCGAACTTGCCGGACCAGCATTCCCAGTCCGGCTTGGCGTTGGGGGCGCCGAGGTGGAACGTGTGCTTGTCAGCGCCTTTTTCCAGCGGAGCACGCCCGGTTATCGGGAGCTTGTTCCCGTCCAGATACGCCTGGACGAATCCACCGCCGCTGTAGACCACCGCAAGATGATGCCACTGATTCTGAGTGAGGATCACGCGGCATCGAGCGAAATTCGGACGAACCCCGCGCGATACGACATCCATGGTGTCCAGCTTCGTCATGCTGAAGCCGTAGCGCATAGAGTCCTTCGCCCACCCGCTGCGCTGTGCGAACACGTAGTTCGTCCCGCCGCTGTAGCCGCTGTGGTTGATCAGGACTTCGATAGTGCCCGACCCGTCCTTGAACGCAAACTCCGGCACGTATCCGAACTCGACCAGCGCGGTCTTGGCGGTGAAGTTTATCGCCTTGCCGACAAGACCGGCGTCGAACCTGGCGCCCTTGCCGACAACCTTGCCGTGATGCCTCCCAACGCTGTCGGACGCATCTCCGGAATCGAAAGTGCAGTAGCTGATAAGCGACTTTTCGCCGCGGACAGCCTTTTGATACTCCGCCGGCCTGGCCGCACCGAGACACGATCCCGCCGCCAGGGCGATAACGAGACAGAAAGCTGAGTTCTTCATATTCTTCTTCCAGGTTGCGGGTTTGGATTCGGCAACGCCGCCGGTCCTACTGCACGTTGAATATCCCAAGCTCCCTTATGCCCGGGGAGCCGCCGTAACTGCCGGTTATCCGCAGTTCGAACACTTTGCACCGGGTCTGCGGAATGTTCATCGCCGCAAGGTTCTGGATGTACTTCATGCCTACGGCCGATGCTATGACCTCGCCGTCGCAGACGATTTGGAAATCGCGCGGCGAGAAGTCGTAATGCTTCCATCCGACGATCGAGATCGCGTTGATCTCCGTGGGCTCCTCAAACTCCACTCGCAGGACGTACAGCTTGGCCCCGTCCTGATCGTCCCAGTACGTGTCGGACTTCCCGTCAATTGCCGCCGACGGCGGGCACGGGCCCTGCGGCGGGACCTGGTCGGGGCTGGTGGCCTCGGCTCCGATCGCGAAATTCTCCGCCGTATCGTCGATGCCTCTGAGCATCGAGATGTTCACCAGTTTCGTCTTGACGAAAACCGGCGCCTTCTTCACACTCGGCGTCGGCGTGGTGTGCGGGTAGAAGTCTTCCGGGCGTCCCTTGCCGGTGATCACGCCGACCGGGAGCATGTCCTGTCGCGGGAAGTCCTTGAGCTCCCTGGCTCCGACGCCGATGGCCTTGACAATAGTCTGGTAGTCCGGATCGGTCTTGTCCTGAAAGATGTACGGCTTGCCGTCTTTGGACTTGCACAGCCCCATCCCGCCGGCTTTCCCGGCCAGCGGAGCGGTCAGCAGCGAACTGTGCTCGGGATTGGTCAGGTTGATCCTGAACTCCGGACCCAGCAGTCCGCTCATCGGATAGCGGCTGGTGAATCCGTGGGCCATTATGCCCCGATCGGTCCAGAGCTTGCTCGTCACGGTGATGTTCCCCGGGGTGAACCACGCGGGATTGAACAGTTTGCGTTGGTGGCATCCGTAGCAGCGCCTCCTGAACACCGGCGCCACGCCGTCCCGGATCCACGGGCCGCCGCCTTTGCCGCCCCAACTGTCGCGAGCTCCGATCCGCCGGGACCGGAGCATAGTGTAGGTGTAGCTGCCGTAATACGGCACGTTGGCGTCGATCCAGGTGTAAATCCGCCGCCTGGCCTCAGCGGGAATCTCTTTCCTGCAGTGCTTCTTCGTGTCGATGTGCTTGCAGATCTTCGAGGTCCAGGATCCTTCGGACATCGGGGTTCCGTCGTCGTGGCCCTGTGCGAACACGTTGACGAAGCTGACCAGTCCGCGGTCGACGAGGCTGTCGTACGACTGGCAGAAGAACCGCGTCCGATCGCTGGTGAGATTCACCCCGGCCTTGGGCGTCGGACCCGAATGGCACTTGACGCAGTACTTGTCGAGCACCGGCTGGACTACGCGGATGTAGTCGATCAGTCCGTCTGTGCCCCAGTCCGGCTGTTTGGGCTTGCTGGGAGGCCGCATCGCGGCGATCGGGCGCCGACCGGCGGTGACGGGAGGAACCATGTCCTTCTCGCGTATCTCGTGGCATCCGACGCAGCTTCTCCGCTCGCCGGGCATGATGTGCATGTCCGAGCCCATCCGCATCAGCAGCTTGCCGTCGGCGTCGAGCAGGTTCAGCGAGATGCTCCGCAGCGCCGGGGCGGTGAAGTGGGCCGAGCCGTCCTTTTCGACAGGCACAGTGCCCAGCACGCGCCGCACGTGGACCGTGCCGCGCCCGATAATCGGAGTGTGCCCCCAGGCCTCGCCGCCTGACATGCGGCGCGACTTCTGGACCTGCTCGATAACCATCAGGCTCCTGGCCTGGCCGCGTTTCACGTGCGACGATATGCCCTGGTAGACGTCCTGAACAAACAGCGTCCCGAACAGCGACTCGTCAGGAGTGCGGTTGCGAGTTTCCGGATCGCGCATCGCGAACGTTGTCTCCTTCGACTGCGCGGGTATCGCCGGCGGAGCCTTGCGCGGGGCAAGCAGCATCGGATACCAGCAGCCGAGCTTGGCGTCCTCGTAGACGCACTTGCGGTTGTCGCAGTCGTCCAGCAGATACAGGCGGTTCGGTCCGCCGTCGCCGCCGTAGGAGACCAGGAACTGCCTGGGGTTGACCGGGAACGGGTCCTGGAATCCGTTGGGGTAGCTCCTGTCGCCGTAAACCGGCAGTTCGCGCGTGATCCAGCGGAATCCCCGCCCGCGTGGAGCTTCGGGGCCGAAGTGGGTGGTGACGATCCCGATCATGCCGGCCTGGTAGCTGTGGTGCGGGCCGAGCACGCAGACGATCTCGGGTCTGCCCGGGATCGAGCGTCCCTTCCAGAACGCCGCGGGATCTTCGATCGTGTTGCCGAAGACCAGTTGAAACTGCGTGCCGTCGGGATTGATCGTCCACAGCGCGTGGCGGGCGAAAACGTTCTTCTCGATCCCATAGTCCCAGCGGGAAAACAGCACCTTGCCGTCGTTCATCACGCGCGGCGTGTGGTCCGAGTCGATGTTGCCCGACAGGTGGCGGACCTCCGAGCCGTCGAAGTTCATCGAAAACAGATTGCTGGCCTTGCGTCCCTGGCACTGGACGTAGGTGCCCAGGCGGGTCGAGACGAACATTATGCGCCCGTTGGGCAGTTGGACCGGTGAGATGTTGTCGTGGGCGCCGCGGGTCAACTGGCGCAGGCCTTTTCCGTTTACGCCGACCGAGTAGATGTGTCCGCCTGCATGTGATTTGGCCGAGAAGTAGATCGTCTTGGCGTCGTACGACAGGCTCATGTCGTATATGCTCAGATCCGGCTCGGATACGACGACTCGAACGGACTGGTCGGGCTTTGACGGATCGAACACGCATATGCTCGCCGGTTTGACGACCGAGTACTGGAACGGCGCGATGGCGTTGACGCTCATCATCGGGCGGCGAACGAACAGGATCGGCGGGAGTTTGGATATTTGAGATGCGTACAGCTTGTCGATCCGGGCGCAGGCCTTGATCACGCGGTCGGCGGCGTCCGAATCGCCTGAGGCGACGGCGGCCATCGCGGCGTCGGCCTCGAGTCCCGCCGCGGCGAGCTGTCTGCCATAGGCCTCGACCCCGGCCGGGAGAGGATACCGGCGGTTGAGGTATTCGTCGATCTCGAATTTCGCCGGAGAGTACATCGGGATCGGCGTGGGCCGGCCCTGGAATGCCTTGAGGCGATCTATGCAGAGCGACATGTATTTGGCGTCTTTGGGATACCTCTCGCTAGCCGCACGATCGGAGCCGGCGTACGGGAGATTCGCACAGGACACAGGCGTCTTGGGACGCGGCGAGTAGTCGGCGGTCAGCCCCGCAACGCCGAAGGAAAAGCCGTGCTCGGCCCAGCGGCTGGTTATCTTGACCAGAAGATGATTGACTCCGGCATTGAGCGGCAAGTACATCCCCACGACACCGGGATACCGCGTGACCCTGGCGAAACTGATGACCGGTTTGCCGTTCAGCCAGATGCGCCAGTAGTCCTCGGTGCGAAACCGCCCGGCCAGGCGTATGGCCTTCTTTGCAGTGATCGTGCGGTAGAGGTAGACCGATTCGTTGCGCGACGGAGCCGGTCCGCGCGGCAGGATGTTGCGGTATCCGTCGGACCATTGGGGATACTTGACCCAGGTGCGTTTCGTGGTGAGCATGCCGGGGAACTTCCTGGCCTGGTAGGTCTTGGTCAGGTCGACTTTCCCTTTGTCGGCGGCCAGCGCGTCTTTCTCGGGTGCGAAAACGAACGGAAAGCTCTTTGCAATATTGCCGAACGCCTCATCCTTGAACGGGCCGACCGCATGCCAGGGTCCGAGTTCAACGCCGGCGTCCTCAACGGACCTGGCCAGGTTCGCCTTTACGGCAATCGCCTTTCGGGCCTCGGCAATAGCCTTGCTCCAAGCCGCGGGATGATCGGTCTCAGCGGCCTGCAACCGACCGGCAACCAACGCTAACACAGCTAACCCAAGCACAACTCGCAAACTGGATACTCGCATAAAACTCTCCTGTTCAGGTAAGTCCGAATGCAGGCAGTTATTATCCCATCACGGACGCTGAGCTTCAAGTACCGACAGATCCGACGGCAACGGCGAACGGTCAGTGACCAGTAACGGCCAACGACACGAACAATGGTTGCCGTTCATTCATCACTGCCTGTTAGAACTGTCGGCGTTTTCTTGCCGGGGGGATGTTGAGGATGCGGCGGTATTTGGCTACTGTTCTTCGGGCGATCTTGAAGCCCTTTTCGGTCATCGCTTTTGCGAGTTGATCGTCGTTCATCGGCTTGGACTTGTCTTCGCCGTCGATCACTTCCTGCAGCTTGGTCCGCACGACGTCCCAGGCCACATCCTCGCCTTCGGCGGTTTTCGTTCCGCCGGAGAAGAACATCCGCAGCGGATATATGCCGCGAGGGGTCTGAACGTACTTGCCCGCCACCGCCCGGCTGACCGTCGCCACGTGCACGCCGACTTTCGCGGCGATGTCCGCCATCGGAAGAGGCTTCAGGGCTTCTTCCCCGTATTCCAGAAAGCCTCTCTGGACCAGGAAGACCTCGGCGGCGACGTGCTGGATCGTTCGCTTGCGCTGGGCGATGGCCTCGACCAGCCACTGGGCCGAGCGTATGTTCTTCTGCAGGAATCGCCGCGTGTCGGCCTCGGTCTTGCGGTCCCTGGCCAGGCGGCGGTAGTCCTCGGATATGCACAGTTGCGGCGTGCTGTCGTCGGCCATTGAAACCACCACTCGATCCTCATTGTCGATGTCGACGAGTATCTCCGGGGTGATGATCGGAACCGATCGCCGCGAGATCAGGAGTCCGGGCTTTGGATTCAGGTGCGAAAGGTTGTCGATCGCCTTCTTGATCTCTTCGATCCCCCTGCCCGAACGCTTGGCGATTCGCGGAAGGCGGTTCATTTCTATATCGCGCAGGAAGCGCGAGACCAAGAGCATTTCGACCTCGACGTCCATCCCGGCCTGCTGTTCGGCCTGGAGCTGGAGCATGAGGCACTCGGCCAGATCTCGAGCGCCCACGCCTGTCGGCTCGAGCGCCTGAACGAGCGTAAGAGCCCCTCGAAGCACCTCGGCGCTGATCGGCGGATCGATATCGTCCCGGGAAGCAAGTTCGCTCAGATCCGTGCGCAGATATCCGTCTTCGTCTATCAGCGAGATAATCAGTTCGCCGGCGGATTTGATCTCCGGCGGCGCCTCGACAAACACCCACTGCCCCATCAGGTACTCGCCCAGCGACTCGGTCGGGGCCGGCGTGTTGGCCATCGCGTCGAGTTTGCGGTCCCGCTCGCCGGGAGACGGAGCCGCCTGGCGAATGGGCATGTCAATACCGTTGAACTCGACTCCGTACTCGTCGGTGAACTCGGCCAGTCGCTCGAAATCGTCGCTGTTGCCGTTGTCCTCGGCGACGATCATGTCCTGCTCGCCGCGGTCGCCCGATTCGCTTTCCATCGGCGAAGCGTCAGTGTCGGATTCGGGTCCCTGTGTCTCAAGGACGGGATTGGCCTCCATCTCGGCGTCAATTCGCTCCTGCAGGGCGAGCATGGGAAGCTGCAGGATCTCCATCGCCTGGATGATCCTGGGCGCCAGCTTCATCTGCTGCTGCATTACAAGATGTTGCGAAACATTGAATCTCATGCGTCTACATTATACTCCACAACGGAAGCTGCCAGCTATTGGCTATTAGCTGTCAGCT
>Ga0180436_10001561_pt1 | contig 22264 bp, 32 predicted proteins | sample SS_ome_2_FD_132434 | JGI IMG/M metagenome (GOLD analysis project Ga0180436, IMG submission 132434) | Hypersaline lake sediment archaeal communities from the Salton Sea, California, USA - SS_3_S_2 metaG | ecosystem: Environmental > Aquatic > Non-marine Saline and Alkaline > Hypersaline >... | reverse complement strand
GCCTTTTGAGTACTTAGTGTACTCCAGGTAGACCTCCCACGGATTGAAGACTGAGTAGATTTCATTAATCGGGAAATACTTGTTGAGCTCCTCTGCTATGGTTCTCTCCAGGTACATTGCACGGTCTTTGAGCATAGCCACTAAGCGTGGGTGGCTCTTCTCTAAGCGCTCTTCGTACGCAGATGCGTAATCGCAGGGATCTTCTTTGTGATAAGTAAAAGGTTTGATAAATGCACGGGGTTTGAGGACTTCAGTTGCGGTCGCCATTGCGGTCTCCTTTGGGATTTTGTGTGTAGATAACCTGAACGATTCATGAGGAATCGAAGCGAATAGTATCAAAAAGAACACAGGATGTCAATTAGTTTAGCAACTGTAACTACTGACGTGACGTTTGACGACGCGCGACGGGACGGAGCTTTCTGGGCACACCATATTCTGGGCATAGGGGTGAAATAGTCTAATTATTCGTTACAGTTCAATAGGTTAGGTCAATTTATACCACACCTAGTCCAAAGTTGTGGTATAAATTCGGTTAACTGCTTGATTTACAAAGTAAAATATAGGCCTAGGGCAGTACGAATTTGAATTGAGCTTTAAATTGCCTTCTGAATCAGATGATCCTGAAGTTTATGCTGATGCCTTGTATGGAGGCGGTTGTGATGACGCGCTGATCGGTATCGGTAAAAAAGGCTATATCGCTCTAGACTTTTCTCGCATGGCTAACACAAAAACTGAGGCTATGGAGTCTGCTATTCAAGATGTTTTGAAAGTAGTGCCAGGTGCCGCTCTTATCGACAGCTAAACATCAATGTGCTTATTTTTGAGGATAGATTAGTACCTAAGATGTAGGGATTGGATTAATTGTAGAAATCTAGATTCTATCTGACAGATTTTGCGAATGAATTTAGATGCAATCTGACGGCTTCCAGCAAGGAACAGACATAGACTCACCCATTGAGCCTAAATTCCAATCGCTTGAAATGCTTTGTCTGTGGGGATAAAGGTGAGCATTTTCTGCTAAGCTATACAAGGGTACTGACTTACTATTAAAGGGAATTGATTGATGATTGAACACCCTGAACATTTTTATGACCTTCTTTCATGGATGTTACTGGTATCTGTATTTGCAGCTTTCACAAATTTAGTACAAACAACCACGCTTGATCTTGGCAAAAAAGTGGGCAAGTCACTTGTTGAAAACGGAATCAGTCCGACAGGTTTGCAGGATGCCATAACTCCAAAATGGCAGGATAGAAATAATATTATTTCATGGGTATTGCTTGCTGTTTACCTTGGAGTCTGTATTTTCGTATTTAAGTGGTATATCGGACTCATAGTATTTTTGCTGACTTATTTCATTTTAGTTCCAGTTATATCACTCCTGCTAAAATCTTTTTCTATGGTTTCAAAAATAGAAAAATTGATTGTCAGTAGCCTTGTTAAAAAGGCAGAAACCTATGAAGCACAGGGCGATGATGTTCGAGCAGAGGCAGCAAAAAAACTCTCTATAGATTTAAATGAAATTGCCTCAAGGTAAAATCTTGTTGATTTAAATATGGAAGAATACGAAAGAAAAGCATCTCGTTTTTGGGGAGCCAGTACAGCAATAGCCATTATTGGTTATATAGTGCTTTTTTTCACGATTTTATATGGTGATATATCAGATAAACAGATTTCCATCATTGCAGTCTTGCTCGCAATCCCAGCGATATACAGTCTATGGCTACTTGTAATGTTCATTTCGGGTTCTGTTTGGGGAACACTTAGTAATCTCAACCCAATCGTGACAATAATAATTTTTATTATTTTCCCACCATTACTAATACCGTTCATTATTGGCTGGATTGCGTTGGGTAATGATGAGTAGCCTCACTATCGCAGTGGGGCTTTTTGTTTTGTACTGATAGTATGCAGTGACACTCCTGAGTAGATGGAATTGATATGTTTGGATTCGGCAAAAAAAGTAAAATAAAAAAAATCTATCAAATGATTCAAGCGAGACCCGATTTTTATGGGTCTGAAGCTACAAAAATATTTCCTCTAGAATTAATCGAAGATTTCTTAACTATTACTGATCACGAAGAAACTGTCGTTTATATGGCGTTAACCAGAAACCAACGCACTTTTGCAGAACGGTTTTATGAAATTTATGAATATGAAGAAGGTGTGAAGGAAATGATTCAGAAGGCATTGGATGAAGGAAATAAACCTGATGCTTTCCTGAATCAAGAAATCAACGACTATGTGGCATCATCGGATGCTTATGCGGATATGATCGCTAACGCATTAGAAAGTGGAGAAATAGAAAATAGTCCACAGGTTAGGAGTTTCTTTGCCAATGAAGTAACCAACTTGGCTGCAAAATGGAGGCAGTATCGTATAAAAATGCTTGGCACTTTTGAAAAGTATCATTCGGATCCAAGTAAGATTCTGTAATACCTTTTCTATTTACTATTCTTTGTAATGTCGGCAATCAGCAATGAGCGGACTTCTCATTGACAGTGGGCATGCTGTATATTAGAGATATGTCATATTCCGCTTCATATAGTTAGCAGACATCGATGGAAATAGACTGAGTTCCGCATTCGGCAAAAAGCAGACATAAACCACGCTCTTTCAGAAGAGCTTTTTCGTGTCAGTCTTTTTTACAATTCACCTAACTGTTTCCATCAAATAAAGCCAGAAAGCCTATTAAACCAAGGCATATAGCCCTATGGTATAATAATTGCTCAAGTGTTATCTAATGTACTGATGTACCAAAAACAGTAAAAAATTGTACAAGGAAAAAGTGATGAACTTCTGGAAAAATATTGCGCTTACCGCATTGTGTGTTTTGCCATTGCAGAGTCAGGCGGCGAGTATTGATGTTTTATCTTATTATGGTACTGACTCGACTGCATTTGATGTAACTAACAACACTGGAACGACTCTAAATGAGTTAGTTCTTGATCTAACTTCATGGGTTCCAGATAGTAGCGACTATACGATAACAGTTGATGAAGGTCATTGGCTTGAAACAGGAATCACAACAGACTCACGCCATACATTCGCACCCGAGTTTTCAATCAAAAATTGGGAAGATGGAGATATATTACCGATCTCCTTCCTTTTCGACACCACCTCCACCGACTCCATTTTCTACGGACTGGATATGAGTAGCCTTGGTACGGTTTCAATTGCGAATGCTTTGACTGGATTAAGTGAGCTCGGTACCCCATACCCAGTTGACCTTGCCATGCCCAATATTTCAGCCGTCCCACTACCGGCAGCAGCTTGGTTATTTCTGACAGGTTTAGCAGGGATGTTTGGTATGAGCTATAGAAATAAGCGTAAGGCTTAACACATTATTAAGCCCGAATTGCAAAGCCTCGCTTCATGCGGGGCTTTTTTATGTCTGCGAAGGTCGCATAGCTGACTGTGGAACTAGGTTCTTATCTTCCGCTTATTACTAGTTGCAGACCCTCGATGAATTTTCGGCTGTTACTATTTTAGAAAAAACCCAATGACGGCAATCAGCAAGAAGCCGACATAAACATCTGTAAGATGAAGTCGTAACCATTTACTTGGAAGTGTCAGATCGAGTTTAGACTTCTACAGATCAATCCATGTGTTGGCATACCTCATCAAGCCAACCCTGCTTACGAGCCGAAGCATGGGCCCCACGGCATTTTCTTTTGAATTCAGACCTTGTTTGGCACTTCAATGCCTCTTCTAAGCATCGTTCTTTATTGTCCCAATAACCGCGAGGTACTCGGTCAGATTTCATGTGGGAGCAGATCTCCTCGAGACAGCCGTGTCTTTTAGCCGCCATGTATGCACCACCCGAGCCCTCTCTAAACTCTGTTTTAGTCGAGTAGTTTACTGCTTCTTGACGACAGCGCTCCACAGTCCAGTAGCCTGAAGATTTCTGAGGAGAATACATGTGTGAACAAATTTCATCTAGCCAGTGTTTTTTCCTTGCAGCGCTGTAAGCTCTAGAAGAGCCGTTTTGAAACGCAGTTCTTGTCTGGTATTTCAGCGCTTCTTGATGACAACGTTCCTTTGTCCAATAGTTATTCGGCTTTGCTCCAGCCATGTGTGAACAAATTTCATCTAACCACTGATTCTTTCTAGCATACCTATATGCGCCGTTCGAACCCTTTTCAAATTCACCCCTAGAGTCATATTTCTTAGCTTCCTCTGCACAACGCTCTTTATCGTTCCAGAAACCTACTGGTGCTCTTGTCGAGGTCATGTGCTGGCAAATAGCATCAAGCCAACCTTTTGCTAATGCTCGCGGATAAGCTTTAGATTCATCTCTAAACTCACCTCTAGTTTTATATTTCAATGCTTCTTTATGGCACCGGCTCTTTGTCCAGTAGCCCGAAGGTTTGCGTGAGTCAGCAATCATGTGGCTACAGATTTTTTCTAGAAAGCCATGCTTCCTTGCTGCAATGTAGGTATTGTTTGACTGCTTCCGAAATTCAGACCTGGACGTATATTTTAGCGCCTCTTCATGGCATCGTTCTTCAGTCCAATGCGTTTGCGTTCCTATTTGTCCCAACCATCTTTCATCATTAAGTACGTCGAACCCTTCGGCCTTGTAGCGATCTACAAACTCTTTTTCTTTGTCGCCCACCTCGGAAACCAGGTAGTCATAACCCGTGAGTTGTATGAACTGGGTATCTGGGTCATTACTGATCACAGCAGAGTTTGTCGTGTTGTTATCGCTTTTGTGTTGCGCCATCCTGACATCAAATGCTTGTCGCGTAAGACCGATATATGCTTCGTTGAGCTTTTTATTAATAATTGCATAGATACAGTGCTTCCATCCGTGATCCACAGCAACCATGTGTGAACATATTTCATCAAGCCAGCCCTCTCTTTGGGCCGCACCCCAGGCACTACCTGATCCTTTCTGGAACTCAGTTCTCAGCGAATATTTCAATGCTTCATGCGCACATTTTTCTTTCGTCCAAAAATGTCTCGGTAACGTCTCATACTCCATTTCACTGCATATCTCTTCTAACCAGCCATTCCTTTGAGCTGCTCGATAGGCCTGCCCAGAAGATTTATGGAACTCATTCCTTGTAGAGTATTTTGCAGCTTCATCCGCACAGCGTTTTTTAGTCCAGTAACCTGAAGGTTTTTGGGGTGAGGTCATGTGACCACAGATATCATCAAGCCAGTTATTTCTCTGGGCGATTCTATATGCGCTAGCGGAGGATTTGACGAAAGCAGTGCGTGTCGTGTACTTCCGAGCCTCTTGGTGGCACCGCTGTTTCGTCCAATACCCATCAGGCTTTCTAGCAGAGCCCATGTGGGCGCAAATCTCATCTAGCCAGCCGTTCCTTTGCGCTGCCTTCCAAGCATTACCTGATCCTTTTAAGAATTCAGAGCGCTGAGAGTATTTCAAAGCCTCTTGGTGACACCTTTCTTTCGTCCAATATCCTTTGGGTTTCTGATCTTTCATGACGAGCTATAGGGTTTATTCACATTTTGGCTCAAAGGTATCTGTCTAACGGTTAAAGTCATACTTACCATAAAAAACAAATGACAGTTCCTTGCTAAAAGCGAAACCCCAACAGCCGAGCAGTCTGTCAAGACATGTCATTGGATATTAGCCTTTTGTATAAACAACAACACCCGATATGATCACTATAGCGATCACCAATATCAAGATATCTTTCCAACGTGAAGATGGTTCTAAATTTCTATCAAGTGGTATTGAGACCTGAGGCATGTCCGGTGAAGAGTCTATGTTTGACAGCGCAAGCCACACCAGCCACGAAATAAAGGCAACAAGAAAATATCTTATTAATGAATTATCTTCATTGAAAAGTCCGGCTACTGCTACAGCTCCGAATACCCAAGCGGCGAGTAGAAACAATACCCTGAAAACCCTAACCATTACTTCACCAGTTCCTCACGCAATATCTTCACGCTATCCGGCGCACCAATAGAAATCCTTGCCTGACTGCCGTTGGTTTCATCCAGGCGGACTGTGATTGTCTGACCATCTTCCAGGGTTAATACGATTGATTCGCCTTCTTTGCGAGATAGAGTAAGCATATCCTTTTGCTCCTGTTTTATGAAATGAATCCTGAATATACCAGACTTTTTTTGTCGTGCCAGTTGCTAAGCGATACGGCAATATTTTCAGAATCAAAATCCTAGCTTATGGTGGCTGTGTGGTATTTCGGTTTATACGCTATTTTAAGTGATCGACTATTTATTGCTGATTGCGGTCAGATGATTTCTTTGCCAGTTGGCTTCATCTGATCCCATTCAGCGTTTTCACTTACGATGTCCAGCCCGTGTGAAATGCCGAAGGCAAATGCTGCCAATTCTTCGTCATTCAATTGTTTCCTTCGTTTCAGATACTTGCCAACTGCTATCGCAATCGAATTACCTGCATCACCGATGTCAGCGCCATTCGGTAGCTTTTCTAGTTCGCCATGAAGAGCTTGTAGGATTTCTTTTTGCATGTTGCCTCTTTCTTGTTTGTTATCAACTGTCATATTAAGTCGGCTCTTTGCTGCTAGCTGTCAATATGTTTTCTCTTTTTAGCGTACTCGTGGGCGTATGCTGTAAATGCAGCGATTTCCTCGGACTCTGCTCTGTTTAATTTATCGTGATTTTGTAGAGCATCCCAGATCGCCAGGCGTGCTTCATCTTCCGCGTCAATCTCCACGAAACGATCGGCTTCAGAGTCGAAATGCTTAATCTCGTTCTTGAACGTATTAGCGACCTTCTTCCAGTCCTTATGTGGAATCTCTTCTGCACCGAAATGTTTAGCAATCAATCCAGCGTTCTTGATGTTTTCGTGCAGCACATCTTCACCTTTGGAAATACGGATATATTTACCGTAGAGCTCCTCAGCAACTGCCGCCAGGTTCAGCGCCGGCAGGAATCTTTGATGATTGAGGAATTCAGTGATTGCCGCATCCAGCATCTCGTCTGCGATATCGAGTTTGTCATAGGTGTCCATAACAAGAGACTACTTCGGTGGATTTTGTTGTGCTTTATTGATCAGCCACATCAGCACTATAAAGAAAGCGGCTACGGAAAGCATTGTGATGGCAAAGAGGCTCATACAGATAATCATAGCACCCACCGTTCCTGAATCGACCACTTTTTTCGCTATACGAAGTGTATTTATTTTTTTACTACAAGGGGCAGATATGTCGACAGATGCAAAAGAAAAGAACTGGTTTGAGTTGGGCTTTAAATACGGACTTATATCCGTAGTTGGTTTTATGCTTGCTGTAGGCTATTTAATGCCTATGTTACCTGCCGCAGTAATCGCCGGTTTGAGTTGGTCGATAGTGGTTTTTTGGGGACTGGTTGCCCTCGTGCTGTTTGCAGATGGCTTGAGATTCTCCTCACAATTCATCAAAGACAAAAGAGAGGGGAAAGAGCAGGAAACTTCGCTTGTGGCTACTCTTTTGGTAATCATAGTATTAGTCCTGCTCTGCTTCTTAATAATGGATAATTTCATTCGTTTTGCTCACCGTCCAACGTTCTTTAAAGAGGTTATGTCGTCTTATGAATTGTTCTCTTCGAACACAAAAGAACTAATACAGCTAATCTGGCTCAGTACCGGAATTACAGCTGGGCTTGGTGCGGTGATAGGCACTGTCCTCTTAGTTGGGTCTTCGCAAGAACGAGAAAAGAGTTAACTTCAAGATCCTCGCTTCGGCGGGGATTTTTTTTTGCCAATACATCCCTCCTCTCCTCCCTCAAGCCGAATTTCCCTTTATTCAGAGCTGTATAGAAAACCACCGTATTCTTTATATATATGTACCACCCCCAAAATAGGATCGAATTGATTGGTTTTTTGTAAAGAAATTGCGTATAGTTTTCTACGTTTAATAAAGGTACGTTTTCTATGCACATTGGCTATGCAAGGGTCTCAACACAAGACCAAAACCCCGATCTTCAAACTGATGCTTTAGAAAAAGCAGGTTGTGAAGAAATCTTCCAGGAGCACATGTCCGGCAAAAATGCCGAGCGACCCGAGCTGGAAAGTTGCCTTCGCATGCTGCGTAAGGATGACGTGTTGGTGGTTTGGCGTCTCGACAGATTGGGTAGATCGTTAAAAGACCTAGTTGAGATTGTTTCCGGCCTTGAAGAGCGTAATGTCGGGTTCCAATCGATTAATGAAAGCATCGACACCACCACTCCCGCTGGGAAACTGGTGTTCCATATCTTTGCGGCGTTGGCCGAATTTGAGCGCAACTTGATTCGTGAACGTACCGTGGCGGGATTGGCCGCCGCCCGTGCTCGCGGAAGAAAAGGTGGGCGTAAGCCAAAGATGAGCAAGTCCGATGTGAAAAAAGCTGCGGCGATGCTGCTCGACCCTACTGTGACTAAAACAGAAGTAGCCGAACACTTCCAGGTGACCAGGGTGACACTAAACGACTCACTGATCAGGGAAGGCTACCCACTCAATCCGGCAACGATAAAGTAATGTGCAAATAGTTTCGATACCGTGCCGTTTTAAGACGTGATGATAGCTATATGTTTATGACTGTTATTAAAGAGTAAAACTATGGCAAAAACCAAAAATAAGCTGACAAAAAAAGAGATACAGGAGGCCGCGAGGATCCTGAAAAAACCAGATGCTTCGAAACGGGTAGTCGCTTCATATTTAGGCGTGAGACTGAAAGTACTTACTCATTTTCTTTTGCAGGAAGGATATGGGTACTTGGTTAACGGCACAAGTCAATCACAAGCAGATGATGACCTGGCTATAGGTACGCAGAGATACGCTCTATCAACGGGCAAAGGATTTTATTTGTTAGAAGATAGGCTTGAAGAGCTGTTAAGGCGCGAGAGAAATTATGGAGATAGGTGGTAAATCGGCTCGGAACCCTGCAATCCTGGTATAATTGTGCAAATGTCTCTCTTGTAGCTTATACTTAGGTGCACGACAAACGCGACATATACCGATGACTGCAAAGACATTAAAAATCCGGGATTCAGAGAAAGAGCTTAGCGTAGACGATGTTGTCGAGACTATCGACAGTCATCTTCGGATGCGCGTGAAGCAATTTCATGGTCGTATGCGCAGGAGCTCTGACAAGAAAGACAAAAAAACCGCGTATCGTCTTTTTAGCGCAACTCTCGAAGCCTTGCTCGAGTCGATTCAAAAGCTACCCGGGGACAACGCCATCAGCGAGGCAGAGGGGGCAAAATTAATGGCTCTGTTCGCCGAGAGAACGCTGGAGCTGTCGCTTGACCGGAATCCAAGAGAAGGAATTTTATCTAAAAAAGACCTGGTCAAATTTCGAGGTAAGTCGGCATTTCAGGAAATGCTGTATGAGCACGGCACTCTCTTGACCAAAGAAGTTGCTACCTTCCTTGGTATTTCAGAAGGTGCGGTTAGAAAGCGTTTCGAGCGCGGAACACTGATAGCCGTGCATGTTGGCAACACATTACGCTTTCCAGCTTGGCAATTTGATGAAGCGGGCGTCGTTGAACAGCTTAACGAAGTTAAAAGTCTCTTGTCATCGCAAGCACCTGTCAGCGTCATACAGTTTTTTATGACTCGGTTTCCTGAGATAGAAGATACTCCAATCAATGCGCTCAAAAGCGGCGAACCCGAAAAACTAGAACTTGTTAAACTACTTGCTCGGCAATGGCGACAACAAATCGCACGGTGATAGGTCAACCTCCTCTTGGAGACTACTCTCAGCTGAGATTAAAAACTGTACGTAAAAATACTGTTTTTTATCGCATCACAAAGCCTGGGTACCCTACTCCGCTCTACTTCAATGAAACAAAAGATGGTCGATACAATGCACCAGACGGAAGCTATGGTGTTTGCTACATGGCAGATTCTGTCGAGTGTGCATTTGCTGAAAGCATTGGGCATAGTGTAGCGGTTCGATTTCAACCCGCCCGGGTCAAGCTATTGGACGTGTCAGAACTGAGGGCGGTAAACGTATTCCAGGTAAAAGCGACAGATACACTACGCTGCGTTTCACTCTACAGTGCAGGTTTACCAAGCCTGAGCCTGGATAATCGTATCAACACATCCCCTCCTCCATACAAAACACCGCAAGCCTGGTCTAAATGGATTCACGAAAGCCCAAACAAACCAGGCGGAATTCTATACCATTCCCGACACCTTCCGGATGGGAAATGTACAGCAGTCTTTTCGCGATTTGAGCGACACTTATCCTGGGAGGATTTAGGTCCTTTGATTGATTGGTCGGATCGTAAAATGGATATTTGGGACATCTTGTACAAGCACAACTGGGGTGTTGTTTAAAAAAATTTGGCACCCCCTCTACAAAACTATTAAATCGACAATAGATTACTGGTAAGTGGCGATGTTGCCGCGAAACATTGATATGGAAAAACCAGTATGACTCACAAACTTTTAGAACTTGTCGATTTAGAACTTAAACAGACTAACTGGCTACGCTTGATTGGCGTAGCTGTCGTTGCTTATACCCTCTACCTGTTCAGCACTATCCTAATCGATTTTTTCATCTACGAACCTCCTCACGTCAGACTCTACGATCATGCAGCACAGGAAGCGTTGCGACAGGGAATTCCAGTCCCTCCGGGATTCCTCAATTAGCTTGAAACTACACAAAGCACTGCCTCGGTTTTCCTCGAATCACGGCTCAAATACTCGATGAGCTGAGACAGGGTTTAGCTCGCCCTAAAAAATAATTCAGGCGTTTTTTAAAAACCTGTCACCTCAGTACCTATACGAATTATAGACAGTCTAAATGTGTCTAAATCGGTATAGGTTTGTGTAGTTAAGTAATGCCAACTCCCGCCTGTATCTCAATCAAACATTCACTTTTGAGATATGAAATATGTCCTTTAAAAACGATAAATATGTTGCTGAACGTTACGGCGTTTCTCGCGCAACTGTCTGGAACTGGGTTCGTGCTGGAAAGCTTCCGAAACCCGTCAAACTCTCTGCAAAATGCACTCGCTGGTCTGTAGATCAGCTCGATCGTCACGACCTGGAAATGCTCAATCAGGGGTCTGACGATGTTTAAAAAGATCGATGTGTGGAGCGCGATAGCCAATCCTAAACCAGACATTAAGAACGTCCTGCCTGGACTCCCCAGGGGACTCGTTGGAGTGCTTGTTGGCGCGGGCGGGGCTTCTAAATCGTTTTACGCGCAGCAAATGATGTTCCAGGTTGCAGCAGGCTCTAACTGCGACTTCAATCTGGGCGAGATATCGAAGCGTCATTCAGATCAGGTTGGTCGCGTTATTTACGTATCGTTAGAAGATCCGGAAGATATTATCAGGTCCCGACTACATGACATTGGTGCGCATTACACTTCGACAAACAATAGCCAGTATTTCGAAGATGTAGCGCGCGATTTCATCGATATTATTTCTCTCGCCGGCGAAGGGGTTTCTATCATTGATCCTGTCGGTCAATTAACCGAAGAAGGTGAGCGTTTGTTCGATCAAATACGATCATCTAAGCATACTGAGCTGATCGTATTTGATACGTTTCGCCGTACTTTCGACGGGGATGAAAATGACGGCGGATTGATAACAAAGGTATTAAAGCACTTTGAAAAACTCGCCAAAGAAATAGATGCTGCGATTCTTTTAATTCACCACGAAAACAAAGCAGGTATTGCTAACCGGGATGCAGGCGCTGAGGTATCCCGGGGATCAAGTGTGATCGTTTTCAACTCGCGCTGGGTTGCGAGAATCCGCGGGATGCACAAAGAAGAAGCCGAAAAATTATCGTTAAATACAGACATCGGCGAGCACAAACAATGGGCTTTTCTGGAACAGCTGAAAGTCAATCACGGTCCGCGGTTAACTGGTGACTGGCTCAAACGAAACGAAAATGGAGTACTTGAAGCAGCATCGCCTGCTACTGGTAAGCCACTAAAGCTGGTTAAAACCAAAGGAGGCCGACTGTGAGTCAGGTGAGCCGATACTCCAAGTATGACCCTGCGATGACCGCAGACGGTCTGTTTATGCCACGTGCCAATATTAAAAAAAGGGTGGACATTAAACGCAAGTACGACCAGGGAACAGTCAGGTTTCTGGGGCCGCAGCTTGGCGTGCTACATCAGAGCGTTTTGCTTGCGATCTGCGCCCGAATTGGCATGGAAGGTGGTCATGTGCGTCCTGCCGAAGCAAAAGACGATAAAAAGGCCGTTGTTGAGCTTCTAGACGCGAGTGATGTAGCCGAGGACCTGCGTGCCGAAGCAAAAGACGATAAAAAGGCCGTTGTTGAGCTTCCAGGCGCGTACGACGGAGCCAAGGACCAGCACGTGGGTTTACTCGAAACAAGTACTTACGCGCTAATGCTGGATGCCGGGATGAGTACCGGAGGCAAACAGTATGAGAGGTTGATTGAATGTCTAACGGAGCTCGCTGCTATGACTATCTATCGCTCAGTAAAAGGCAAAGGCGGTATATCCCGGGTGATTTCGTTTAGTCACATCGGAGACCAGCTTACAATTTCTGTAAATTGGCGCCTGACCGCTGCGATTTTCGGAGCACAGAATGTGCAGATTTCACTAAAAGAGAGAAACCAACTTGGGTCCTCTGCGGCAAAAATTCTGCACACGTTTTTGTGTGCGCACACCCGACTTGGGACAAGCTTTATGGCAGGGCAACCGGTGAAGATCAACACACTGAAAAAACATATCTTCGGAGAGCCAGATAGACAGCAGTCGAGAAGTGCCGTTTACAAGCAAAAAAAGCAGCTGACCGCAGCACTGGAAGAGGTGTCTCAGCTCGATGGTTGGGTCATTGAATCGGTCGGGAACGACCTGGTCCGAATCACAAGACCAAAGCTGCTCCCTTGAGAGCATGCCGACGCTAACTATCGTCCCTAGGGGATACAACTATCGTCCCTAGGGGATACAACTATCGTCCTTAGGGGTGACGCAGAAACGCGGAATAATGCCGTAACACATTGTTTTTACGACACATTCCGACAATACAAAAATCCTCGTCTAAAAGAATCTACAAGATTCTAGGCGTAAGCCCCGCCCTTGAGGGGCGGTACTTACTAACCGCGCGTATAACGCTCGCCTTCGCTCGCTACACGCCCCACAAGGGGGCTCGTTTATCGCCTCGCTTTCGCTCGACTCTATATCCGAGAAGAGTCCATCCCTCGACAGACAGAGGCTCCCGAATAACTTGAGGGCACCCAAACAAGCGAGTTCATCACAAACGGCGCAGCTGGATAATCTCCTTGGGACCGTCGGTTTTTCAGGGTATCTGTAGTTACAGCGTCTCGGACTCGCGACCTGAATACGTGTGAACCCCTGCCAAACAAGCTCTGGCGTAAACAATCAGCAAAATAGTTGCAATTCCAATCCGTATTACGACCCCCCATTCGCTATACAAATAAACCCCAATTGATTTTTGTAACGAAGACTGAGTGCCATGTGTAAAGCAACCTGTAATAAGCCCGATAAATCTTACGGAAACCCGGTAGATATCTATGCTACAGGCGAATGGATGCGGCGCGGCTTCGATCGCAAAGGTTATCGCGTTATCTCGCATAAAAAGACGGGGAAAAAGCGCATGGAGCACCGTGTGATCTATGAAGCACACCACGGAAAGATTCCTCCGGGTATGGATGTGCATCACATCAACGAAAACAAGAGCGATAATCGGATCGAAAACCTCGTACTTATGTCTTCTTCTGAGCATGTGGCTATGCACAATCTTTCGATCTCACCGCCAGAGGCCGTCACTCGCAACAGGAAGCTAATAGAAAAGAACGGCACACTCTATAAAGTCTGTGCGCGTTGCCTGGAAGAAAAGCCTGTATCTGAGTACTACAAGACCACGCGAAAAAGACGAGACAAACATCATCATTACTGTAAAGAATGCGACAGGGCTCGTTGTAAAGAATACCGCGATCGCAAGAAAGCCGAAAAACTTGCAGCGTGAACCGATCAAATCGCTATACGTAACAATACCCCTAAACCGATATGGTGCTGAAAATGACTAAGATGAACGAATACCAGAAACACCTGCTAAGCGAAGCGAAACCACCGAAAAAGAGTGAGCCGATGAATGCTTACCAAATTCGCCTGCTTAACGAACGTCCTCCTCAATATGAACATGACGAGGAGCTCATGCTGTCAACCGAGATACCAAGTGACGACAAGGAGCCTGAGATTATCGTACATTGCTACGACTTTAGCGCGTCCGGACTAGATGAGGCCAAGAATGCCCTATCCGATTACATGAAAAAGGATAAAGCTGACAGCGGTAATAAACGTAATTACTCTATCACCGTCAGCGAAAAAGACAGCTGGCCGGATGAGCACCTTTATACGGTAGATTCGGCTATCACTTTTGAGGAATTAACGGACTTGGTTTCGTGAATTACCTGTAAATATGACGTAACGTTTGATATAATTAGTCTTACACTTTGAGAGGGTGATGAGACTATGACACAGGACAATACAAACTTGAATATCTGGCAGTCAGTAGAAAGAACTGACCCTGCCTACACCAAAGAATTTACTCGCAGCGGAGGCTTTAAAGGAACAGCGATCTCCCCCGCCTACATGGTTAAACGCGCCACGGAGACATTCGGGCCGATGGGTCTTGGTTGGGGGCTTGATATCGTGAATGAAGAGCTGATTGACGGTGCACCGCTTGTCGATGCAAATGGCGTTCTGCTGGGACACGAGAAAATACACAAACTGCTAGTGTCACTATGGTATGTCGTAGATGGCAAGCGTGGGGAGGTAAAACAGTTCGGACAGACGGTCTTCATAGGCCGAAACAAATGGGGTTTCTACACAGATGAAGAAGCCGCGAAGAAATCAATGACCGACGCGATGACCAAGTGCCTGAGCTTGTTGGGATTTGGCGCAGATGTTTACCTGGGCAAGTTCGACGACAACAAATACAAAGCTGAATCCAGACGCTATTTTGAACAAGGCGCAGTTGAGACAAAACCTAAACCCAAAGTTGATAGGTCCGCATTGTCGAAACCTAAGCCCGCCAACCCTGTAAGCGCCCACTGCTATCAACCCACAGTCAAAGAACGTGATGTTGCCCTCAAAATCAAGGAAGACCTGGCCAGAGGTACACCTATCGATGATCTGATAAAGCGTGCCAGAAAAATGGAAGGAATTTCTGAAATCTGGCGCAAAGAGATCGTAGATCGACTGGATGCAAGACGCGCCGCCCAGCTCGGGGCTAAACAGACTATCCGTCAAGCGGCTTAACTCTCAACTCGCCACTTTCTAAAAGCCGCATCTTGCCCTGGCCTAACCGCCGGGGCTTTTTTATTGGCATCCTTCCCTTTTTTGCAACTTTTTTCGCTATACGTTGAAACCCATTACAGTAGCAATAGAGAGTTGAAATGAAAGACAACAACAAACCCGACAACGTCGGATCTTTTAAAACCGCAAGCGAGCTGGAAAAAGCAACAAATGAGCTTGTAGAGCTTAAATCGCAATTAGCTAACCACAAGTTCGAAGCCGATGAGTATGCTGAAAAGCTGGATGAGCTTAAAAAAGCAATCGCTCAGAAAGAGGCGAGCCTAATGACTCGCATGGAAGAACTCGGTGAATTCGGACAAGAGGCGTTTACTGATGAAAATCTTGCTAAAGCCAGAGTTAATGAAATTCTACAACGTGAGCTGGAGCTAAAAGAAAATCAACAGAAGCTCGATGAAGAACAAATGCGACAGGAAGAAGACAAGATAACTATTGCCTCAGAAAAAGCCTCATTGGAAAAGTCCTGGAAACTGCTTAAGGGCGAAAGGGAGCTGATGAAGAAGCGTGTCCTAGTATCAAGAGCCGTGTCGGTTTCCGTATTCCTTCTTATAGCTATATTGATGGTTAGTGCGTCTATTTCGGTCTGGATAGCTTACGATAAAGAAAGCTTTGTCAATACCGTGATCAATGAGCAGGTTGATAGCAAGCGTGCAATCAAGAAAGACGACACAATGTGGTCTATTTACGCACCAGAAGGCGTCGTGACCGCTTATGAGGGTGAAGCGCTAAAGCTGATTCTAAAAGGCAACCTAACAAATCCTCAGGCACTGAAAGCGCTGATTGGCAGTAACCTGCTACCTAAAGTGAAAGTCACAAGCCAGGGTTTAGACACTGTGGCAGTTATCCGGTCCAAGCTGCTTGTGGCAGGCGAGTATGATCTGACTTTGACCAATAAGAAACAGATCGAAACCATTAAGGTTGAGGTTTTGCCGAAAAGAGAGCTGGTTGATCACAACGGTGACGGTGCTATCACCGAGATCGACATACTCATGCAAGAGAAAATCGAGAAAGAAGAAGCTGAAATAGCAGCGTGTGTCTTAAAGGTTCAGAAATACTACTACCCCGAGGAGTTCGAGGAAGAAAGTACTGAAGCCACTGCCGAGGAAGCTGTAGAGGTTGAGGCCCAGGCAAAGCCTCAAACAGCGGAGGAGCGGTTACAGGCAGAGATACTAGAAGCAGAGCAGTTAGAAAGGGAATTTGAGTTTTAATCTACCGACAATACCTCACCTGGAACACCGCACTTAGTTGCGGTGTTTTTTATTGTAAAAATATTCAATAAATAGTCGTGTTTTTGCAACTTTCTACACTCCAAATACCTACACTATATAGATCAGAAATAAATCAGATCTGTTAGCACAATTTGGAGAAAATCATGCACAAATCAAACTTAACCAAGGCCCAGGCCTATAAAGCAGCGCAGCGCCAAAAAGATGAAGTTGCGGCTCAAAACCGTTTTGACGCAGCAGTACAAGCGATGATCCGTAAAGCTTCGGGCGAAGTACCTGTAACAGCATAAGCTTCAATCAGGCAAAACAAGCTAGCTCTTGTGAGGTCTTCTTTTGAGTAGAACAACTACTTGGCGATTTCGTTCGCTATATTAATAAATCAACTCAATTTGGTGATGCTATGCCGGTAACCGCACGACAGACTTCCTCCGATCTACAGGTCCCGACAATGTACTTTGAGGGATTTGTTCAGCTAACACTGGTGTACGCACTCACCGTTCTGTTTATCCCCTTAGACAGCACCACGGCCGTTCTTATCGTGATGCTAATAACGAGCATCGCCTGGCCCAGTGTCATCAAAGCCCAAATCAAACTCAGAGATCTCGAAAGTAAAACATAATTAGTTCCGAAACCGTCCCATTTTATACCTCCCTGCTCGCTATACGCATAGACAACAGGCGTAATTTTGCTGCCGAAAAATCTATCAACAACGACAAAAAGAGAGGGAATAATGCACAGTTCATTTATTTCAAAAAGCTTACGAAACAAGCTCTTATTCGTAACAGGTTTAAGCACTCTGATGCTGCTTACAGCTATTGGATACAATGCCTACAATATTTATGGCGCTATTGGCGGTATCGAGAATGTTGCTAAAAGCGAGATCGAGGGACCGGCAGTTGAGCAAGTGGTTAGCTACGTCAATTACGTCAAAGACGAGATGCTCTTGGCAATCATCTTCACTCTGCCCGTCATCCTCATCAGTTTTGGTATTTTCCTGTATGCAATAAATAAGCACATCGTTAGGCCTGCTAAACGAATTAAAGATTTTGTATTAGAGCTGGCGGAGGGAGACTTCCAAACTGAGCTCAATTGCACGGCACAAGACGAATTTGGCGCCATTTCAGGCAGTATACGGACGCTAAAAGATCATTTGGGTGAGTTAATCAATAATATCGCTCAAACCTCTGAGAAGCTAAATGCTGAGTCCAGTGAGCTATTAAGTATCAGCTCAAACAATATGCTGCACGTTGAAAATCAAAATGAGCAGGCAGAGATGGCGGCGACTGCAATGAATGAGATGACTTCTACCATTCAGGATGTGGCTAAAAATGCAATTGAGACTGCAAACCAGGCTAACGATGCAGATGCTCTCGCAGTCGGCGGAAACGATATTGTTAACCAGGTGCTCCTCGCAATTAGCGAATTGGTTCAGGAAATCAGGCATGCCTCAGAAACCGTTCTCGAGGTCGAGAAACGTTCTATCGAAATTGGCAGCGTGACAGAAGTAATCAGCGGCATTGCTGAACAGACCAACCTGTTGGCCCTGAACGCGGCGATTGAGGCAGCACGTGCCGGTGAGTATGGCCGAGGCTTCGCTGTTGTTGCTGACGAGGTCCGTGCACTGGCAGGAAAAACACAGGCATCGACAGAAGAGATCCACGATATGGTTGAAAAGCTTCAAAACGGTACGAGATCAGCGGTAGAGGCGATGAACCAGGGCACAGAGCAAGCCCAGGCGACTGAAAGCCTTGCTGCCCAGGCCGATAAGGCACTAACCAACATTACGGAGTCTGTGAGTGCGATTAACCTGGCAAACACTCAGATAGCCAGTGCAGCTGAAGAGCAAGGCGTTGTTGCGGAGGAAGTGAATCAAAATGTCTTGGCTATCAGAGACCAGGCGTATGCCATCAGCTCCGGCAGTACGGCTACGAAAAGCTCCAGTGACAGTCTGGCTAGCGTAGCGCAGGAACTAAAAACATTGGTTTCAAGATTTAAACTCTAATCTGCCACTTTGGTACCTATACTTTATGCACAAGTTGATATTTGTGCTCACAGTAAGGACTCTGGTTCTGTGTTCTCCTGGTTCTTGCTGATAGTAGTTTGAAACTCCATTAAATACACCTGTTTGCCCCTCATCCCCTGAGGGGCTTTTTTGTACCCAAAATAAAAACTTTTTCGTTTAGGTGCCGCACTTCTGCGCACAAATTACCTATACGAAAAGGAATAGCAGCATATTTCTAATCAAACCAACCGAAGAGGGAATACTATGAATCGCTCAAAATCACCTCACCAGAAAAACTTCGAAGCAACGCTCATTAAAGCGTTATCCGATTTTCGCAACGCGACACGAACCAGAATATCTGTACAGGAGCTCATGGTGCTTTTATCCATTGTTGATTGTCCTGGTCGCAGCTGGGCCGCAATTCAGAAGGACTTTGGCATGACCAAAACTGTCATCTATCGAATCTCCGACGTGTTACTTGGTAAAACCAAAGGCGGTGCACTGGTTAAAGTAAAAATCAATCCAGAAGAGAAGCGGCAGAGGCTAGTTACAGCAACGGCAAAAGGTGAAAAACTGATAGCTCGACTGAAGTCTGAAATCTGCATAGCAAGCTGACAATAAAGAGACGGCAATCGAAGCGGGAACCGAGAGATCGGGACCCGCTTTTTTTATGCGTGGCGTTTATCCTGAGTACCGTTCAGAAGCGATATAAGCCGCTTTTACTGCATCATCGACCGAACACCTGTCCGCTACAGCTAACGCGCCTGTAAGCGTCTAATATGCGCTCATAGCAGTGTTTGGAAATTTATTTGGAGTATCAGCAACCTTTTTTATTTATGTAACCTATCCTTGTCCCACAATCAAACAAACTGAGGACAATATGAGCTTACCGCGATACTTAAATAACCAGTACCAGTCCATGCTTGAGCTGCACGAACAGAAAGACCAATTCGACAACCAGATACTCGACCAGCTAGCCATGTTGGCAGAGGGCCTATTTTACCGTTTAAGGGGTAAATTCAAGTATCGATTTTGGGGTGAAGACGCTGTTCGCTGCACCTTGAAATACGGAATAAGGATTGGGTACAGACTGGGCTTCGAGAACCGGGACAACTACCCGGAGCATCACCTGGATCCGCTCGAAAAGGAGCGCGTGGAATATTACGTTGGAATAAATAATCAGGGGCAACCGGAGTACAAGCAGTTTGACGTTTCTTGGTCCATGCACCCAAAAATAGAAAAGCTTAATCAAGAACGCCTGACGCGTGATAAAAAAGAGCTCGAGATCAAGAAAAAGCACCTGAAGTATGCGCGCAAAGTCTACAAGTCACGTACCTTCCCACGGCACCTGGCTAGTGCGATCCTGTACCGGGACGACTACACGTGCTGGAACTGCAACACGCACAAAGATGACCTACCTGCCGGTGTTGGGCTTGAGGTTGATCATGTGCATGAGTGGGAGGACGGTGGCGAGACATCGTACGAGAACGGCGCGGCGATTTGTTCAGACTGCAACAAGGACGTGCATCATGCCAAAAAGCTTGTCGCGAGGAAGAAGCAACTCATGGATATCAAGGTGCAAGGGTGTGCAGATAAACTCGCGCAGTAAGTAGGTTTATCTCAACGACTCAAGATACACGAAACTGTGCGTGAGCCTGTGCAGCAATAGAGACTGAGGCGGACTAAATTCTATGGATGGTATCTGTACGTGAGCCAGGCGACTGCAAGGTCGTCCATAACCTCGGGATCGATGCAGGAAAGAATACGCTCGTGCACCTCAGGCTCGCGCGAAATAGTGACTGCGCGAATGCAGACAGGCGACTCGGGATTTTCATACCGAAACATATCGACGCCGGCGGCTTCGTTGTAATAGAGCGTGTTTTTCTTTGAAGTTCTGTTGCGCAATATGTCTGACATAAAAATTAGCCTACAAGTTAATCTGAGAAGCCTCAATAACTGTTCCACCAAGGGTAGCTGCACGTGCACCGTGTTGAGTAGATGAGAAGTTACCGTGATGCGCAGAGCCACTCATGCTGACAGGTGGTGCCAATGAGTACGCAGAAGACGCATATCCTGTATCAAACCCTGCACCGTAACCTAACCCAATCTGTGCAGGCTCCTCAACTTTCAGTGAATTGGCAGATAAAACCAGGAGAGGCAGATTAAGGATTGCCAAAGTGAGCATCACCAGCGTCGCAGTCGTCACCTCTCCAGCAACACCGTAGAGCGCAAAGGATGCAACAGCGCTGGCACCAAAGGTGACCAGATGAGTAGCAAAAAACAGCACTCGGGGCAGTTCATTAAAGTGTTTGTAAAAGTTCATATCGAGTTACCCAATATAGTGTCGCATTGAGCGACTTATCCTGTACCAAACGGATTACCAGAAGTATCAACACCGCCCACCATCGGCTCACCCGAAGCAGGGTTGATCTCTGTATCGAGAAAGTCATCCTGGTCGTCATCAAATACGTTCGCGCTTCGATCCAGGGAGGCTAACTTCCCCATACCCATTGTGAATGCAGGTGCCGTCACCAAGAACGTAATCAATGCAAGACCAAGTCTGGTTTGTATTGCGATGTCTGAGAACAGCATCACTCCCACGGAGAACAGTACACCAGGTACACCGATGAGCATCAGCAGTGCAGGATGTCGTTTCTCGTACCAGGCTAAGGCGCTGAAAAGGATGCGTAAAGGGTTATCAAAGACCGTAGTCGCTGGTTGCTCGGTTGTGTGTTTACTGTTGTTCATTGTCTTGTTCATTCAATAGTTCGTTTTGATGTGCTTGAATGCAGCAGTTGTGTGCACCAAACAAGTACTCGTACCTGGCACACCTTAGTCATCAATGCCGAATGGGTTTCCGTGAGCATCAAGGTCACCAAACATGGGCAAGCCTGATGCGGGATTGATGTCAGAAGAGTCACTCTCGTAGTTCTCGAAATCGTGAACACCTGGTGACACTCCAACATACTTGTTCAGGATCGTTTCAACGACAAGACCAAGCAATGGAAGTGCCGCTATCCCAAGGCCAGTGACTGCCACAGCGATAGGCAACAACCCGTGCACCATGTTCACATAAAATGCTGCAAACACTGTACCCGCCAAAGGCGGCACCATTAGCAACAGTGTTGCACCTGATCTTGCGTAAAGCCAATCACTTAACTTGCGCAAAGTCGTCTTGTTTTTTACGTTCTTAGCCATAATAAAAAATCTCCAAATCGGCATAAGTATTTTACCAAAAATCAGCAGAAAAGTAAACTTTTTGCTTATATAATATAGCGAACGTTGCGTCATATAGTGACGTTTCCGAGATGTTTTTTCTTAATAAAATGAAAATATTTTGTGCACAAGGTGGTGCGTGTAGTTGTGCGGGCTCGTGCACGCCAACTGTGCAAAGTTGCGCACAGGTTTATGCAAAAAAAAACGTACACGAAGATGTGCAAGAGTGTGCACACATTACGAGCAGGCTTACCGTCACAAACTATGACAGACGATACTCGATAGAACGGTCCAGCAGCAGTACACCTCGCGGCAGCTGTTGAGCGTCAACGTTGCGGCAAACCCAGTAGCAGGATCTATGGCAGAAACCGGCTCAGTGGTCGACGCATAGGAATGAGCCCTCCCCTGCGCCTCGACCTGAACAACACCTGTGAGCCATTCTCAAGAAACCCCTCTCAGGTAAAGCCACCTAGCCTACTGAATGAGAATCAGGGTTCTAGGGCGCAGGTTGCCTGGAAACAGGAGGTCTAAGGGGTCAAGCCCAGACGGTCAATCTCAACAACCGCTTCTGCCGT
>Ga0180436_10001559_pt1 | contig 22287 bp, 20 predicted proteins | sample SS_ome_2_FD_132434 | JGI IMG/M metagenome (GOLD analysis project Ga0180436, IMG submission 132434) | Hypersaline lake sediment archaeal communities from the Salton Sea, California, USA - SS_3_S_2 metaG | ecosystem: Environmental > Aquatic > Non-marine Saline and Alkaline > Hypersaline >... | reverse complement strand
CATCATCGTGGTCGCGACCGGCACCGACGGCAGCGGCGGGCGCGGTTTCCCCGCCGAGCGGGAATCGCAGTTCCTGTACAACCGCTACACGCAGCGGGGGACCCAGGTCATCCGGCAGCGGAATCCCGAGGCCTGCCGGACCTACAATCGACTCAAGCGGGAGGGCAAGCGGGTGCTCCTGATCTTCCACAACGGGTGACGAGATGCCGACACCGCGCAGAAAAGCCGTGATCGTCGCCCTGCTGATCGTCTGGACGGTCCTGGTCGCCTTCGGGATCGTCTCCCAGTTCGATCCCCAGTGGCTGCGGGATCTCGCCCGCGTCGGCGCCCGGGTGGAGGCCCAGGTCAGCTTCGACGCGGGAGACCTCAGCCTGCGCAACGGCGACTACCGCTCCGCCATCGGACACTACCGGCAAGCCCTCGAGATCGAGCCCGACTACGTGGAGGCCTACCTGAACCAGGCGATCGCCTACGCGCGGTCGGGCGCCCTGCCCCAGGGCGAGCGCGTCCTGCGGGAGGCTCTCGATCTCGACCCGCCCGAGAAGGGCAAGATCCACTACAACCTGGCGGACATGTGCGTGCAGCAGGAGAAGTGGGAAGAGGCGCTCGTGCACTACCGGCAGGCGCTCCGCCTGAACGTCAACCCGGCCTTCGTGCACCAGAAGATCGGCAACCTCCACGTGCAGCGGAAGGATTTCGCGCGTGCACGCGAAGCCTTCGAGGATTGCCTCGCCGCCCGTGCCGACCTCTCCCTCTACTACCGCGACATGCTCCACGACAACGTCGTCGTCTTCGCCGACAACCCGTCGCACCTGGAGATCATCGAGGCGCAGCTCGGCCGGGAGCTCACCGAGGCGGAGCTCGGACGCTACGACCTGGCGTCGCTCCGCCGCGTCAACCTGGAGACGCCCAACGTGTCCCGGGTCCACAACCTGCTGGGATACGTCTGCTCCAACCTCTCGGATCACGACGCCGCGTACGGACATTTCAAGCGGGCGCTCGAGATCGATCCGCTCAACGGCGAGGCCCGCAAGAATCTGCGGGCGCTTCACGAGTATCGGGAGAGCCTGGGGGGAGAAGACGGTGGGGCGGAGGCCGGCGATTGAGGCTGGTCACGCCGGCGCGCACGGGCTCGGTCCGGTTTTCCGGCTCGACCGGCACGAGTTCACGTGTGAATATCGTAACACTCTGTTAATACGATAATTGCGAGACTCACCCATGCAACAAGGGCCCTAGGCTTCATGGACTTGACATACATAGATGTATAATGTATAGTTGTGCAATGTATGGAGCCCGAAAGGACGGTCCATGACGCTCAACCGGGAACTGATCGCTGCCTCCACGACGCCGCTGGTGCTGTCCATCCTCAGCCGCGGCGACGGGTACGGCTACGCCCTGATCAAGGAGGTGCAGGACCTCTCGGGCGACCGCATCGCCTGGTCCGACGGGATGCTCTATCCGGTGCTGCGCCGCCTGGAAGAGCAGGGGCTGATCGCGTCCTACTGGCAAGTCGCCGACTCGGGGCGCAGGCGCCGCTACTACAAGATCGAATACGACGGCCGCCGGGAACTGTCCCGCTGGCGTGAACAGTGGGAACTGGTCGGGGGCGTGCTCGACCGGTTGTGGGGAAAGGAAACGGGATGTTCGACCTGAACGCGGCCATCGGGAACTGGCGGGCGGCCCTCGCGGCCCAGCCGGGCTTCAGCGACTCGGACCTGGACGAACTGGAGGATCACCTGCGCGAGGAGATCGGCGCCCTGGAGGCGGCGGACCTCTCGACCGAGGAGGCCTTCCTGGTGGCCTGCCGCCGGCTGGGCAAGCCGGAGGACCTGAGCGGCGAGTTCGCCATCGCCGACCCGGAGCGCCGGCGCAGCTTCCGTCTGAGCTGGATGATCACCGGCGCCCTGGCCCTGCTCTTCCTGCTGCTGGCCGCGGAGGTGCTGACCAACATCGGCCTGGGCACCCTCGGCCGCATCCCCGGCGATCAATTCCTGCCCCTCAACGGGCTGGGGATGGGCTGGGTCAGTGCCGGGATCAAGCTCGCGGTACTGATCATCGGCGGCCTGTTGATCTGGCGGCTGCTCGCCACCGACCGATCGGCCCACCGGCTCAAGCGGCTCGGCGTCGGTACGATCGCGGCGGTCGCCTTGGTCCTGGCCGGGTTGGCCCTGGCCGCGCGCATCGGCTCCCGCGTCTACTTCTTCGGCGGCCTGCCGGGGGCCGACATGCCGGCCATCACGGCGTTCCTGGCCTGGATCCAGTTCCTGGTGCTGCTGGTCCTGCCGGTGCTGCTGCTGGTGGGGCTGTGGCGACTGGTCCGGTCCTAGCGCCGGCCGCCTACTCGTGGTGCCGCGTCCAGGTCGTGTTCCGCCCCAGCTTGACGAAGCCCACCTTCTTGTAGCCGAAGACCTCCAGGGTGTCGGCGTCCTTCAGCGTGAGCTTGCAGCGGTACTCGTTGCCGCTCTTGGGGTCGTAGATGCGGCCGTCCTTCCACTTGCCGTCGCCGGGGTCGTGGCGGAAGTCGCGCATGATCTCCAGCCCCATCGCGGGGCGCTGCCGCAGCGTTTCGTCGGGATTGTTGAGGTCCATGCGCGGCCGGCCGGGAGGGCCGTCGACGCCGTCTTCGGGGTAGACGGGGGAGTTGAGGTGGACGATGCGGCCGTAGTAGCGGTCGTTCTCCCGGGTGATCTCGATGCGCGACCAGTTGACGTCGTCGTGGGCGGTCTCCCAGACGCCGAGGATGTCGTCGGGGATGGTCTCGAAGTCGTCGGCAGCCGCGATGGCGGCGAGCCCGAGCAGGGCCGCGGCCAGGATCGTCGTGCGGATCGTCATCTTTCCCCCCCCGTAAAGAGCCTTCACCTCACGTCCTCCTCGATCTCGAAATGGGCCGACAGGCTCTCGGAGTCGCCGTCGACGATGGTCACCCGGCACGTGCCGACGCTGCCGATGGTGTAGAGGCCCCCGCCGTCCAGGATCTCCAACCTGAACTTTTCGGGGGGCTCGGGGGCCATGTCTCCGAAGAGGTGGGGGGAAGCCTCGGCCATGGATTCGCCGGGCTGGACGTAGGCCCAGATCGAGCCGCCGATGTAGTCCATGTCCGGCGTGGCGGTGATCGGGACCTGCTGGATCTCGATCTCCAGGAATGACGGGGCCGGCTCGGACAGGATCATGGGGATCGCGAGGTCGGCGTGGGCCTCCACCGCCGAATGCAGCTCGGTCGCGAAGCGGATGGAGGGCTGGGCGGCGGCCTCTCCGGCGAAGGGGCCGCCCGGGAGGACGGCCAGGCCGAGGAATGTCAGGACGGTGATGACGGACCGGGAACGGATCCTTGATCTCGCTTGTGCCATGGCAATAACCCCCGTGTGCCAGCGACGACCGGATCATACACGAAGGCCGCCGTCAGGGAAACCCAAGCCGCCGCCCGCGCAATTGCCCCCTGGATCGCCATCCCCGTCTGCCCTATGATGGACGATGCCGGTCCGGACGCGGTCCGGCGCTTTCGCGAACCCCATTGCGAGGTGGTGTCGTGCCCAAGATCCTCAGCGAACGCCGCGGTCCCGTCCTGACCGTCACCCTGGACCGGCCCGACGCCCACAACGCCTTCGACCACGAGATGGTCCTCGCCCTTCGCGACGTCTTCCAGGGCCTCCACGAGGCCGATCCCGACGACCGCCCCCACGCCGCCGTGCTGCGCGCATCCGGCAAGACCTTCTGCGCCGGCGGCGACCTGAACGACATGCGCCGTCTGGGCCGGGCCGACTTCGACGAGAACATGGTCGCGGCCCGCGAGCTGGGGGAGATGTTCCGGGCGATCCGCCTGAGTCCCGTGCCCGTGGTGGCGCGGGTGCAGGGCGGCGCCTTCGGCGGCGGCGTGGGCCTGGTCTGCGCCTGCGACGTCGTGGTGGCCGACGGGAACGCCGTCTTCGCCCTGACCGAGGCGCGGCTGGGGCTGGTGGCCGGCGTCATCTCGCCCATGGTCGTCGGCCGCATCGGCCTGTCGCGCGCCCGGGTGCTCTGCCTGCTGGGCGACCGCTTCGACGCGGCCGAGGCCCACCGCATCGGCCTGGTGGACGTGCTGGCCGGCGAAGACGGGCTCGACGCCGCTCTCGAGACGACCGTCGCCTCGCTCCTGAAGGGCGGCCCGCGCGCTCTGGGCAAGGTGAAGGAACTGGTGGAGGGGGCCTACGCCCTGCCCTTCGAGGAGAGCCTCGAGTTCACCGCCCGCATGATCGCCGAGGCCCGCACCTCGCCCGAGGCCCAGGCCGCCCTGGACGCCTTCTTCGCCAAGAAACCCGCCCCCTGGACCGTCGATCGGGAGGACTGGAAACCGTGAGCCGCACCTTCGAGAAGATCCTGATCGCCAATCGGGGCGAGATCGCCTGCCGGGTCATGCGCACCTGCCGGGAGATGGGCGTCCGGACCGTCGCCGTGGTCTCCGAGGCGGACAGCCGGGCGCCCCATGCCCGTCTGGCCGACGAGACCGTGTCCATCGGGCCGCCGCCGCCGCTCGAATCCTATCTGCGCACCGACCGCATCCTGGAGGCGGCCCGCGAGACCGGCGCCCAGGCCATCCACCCCGGCTACGGCTTCCTGGCCGAGAACGCGGGCTTCGCCCAGGCCTGCGCCGACGCGGGCGTGATCTTCATCGGTCCGTCCCCCGACGTGATCGAGCGCATGGGGGAGAAGACGGCCGCCCGGGCGATCATGTCCGAAGCGGGCGTGCCCGTGGTGCCCGGGGCGACGCTGCCCGATCCCGGTCCCGACGGCGCTCTGGACCCCGCCGCCGTGGCGGAGACCGCCGCCGAGGTGGGCTATCCGCTGCTGGTCAAGGCGGCCTACGGGGGCGGCGGCAAGGGCATGCGCCTGGTCCGCGAGCCGGGAGAGGTGACGGCGGCCGTGGAGGCGGCCGCCCGCGAGGCGACCAAGGCCTTCGGCAACGGCCTGGTCTACCTGGAGCGCTACCTGGAGCGGCCCCGGCACGTGGAATTCCAGATCTTCGGCGACAGCCACGGCAACGCCGTGCACCTGCAGGAGCGCGAATGCTCCATCCAGCGGCGGCACCAGAAGATCGTGGAGGAGACGCCCTCGCCCGCCCTCGATCCCGAACTGCGCGAGCGCATGGGCGCGGCGGCCGTGGCGGCGGCCAAGGCCGTGGATTACTGCGGTGCGGGCACGGTCGAGTTCCTGCTCGACCGGGACGGGGCCTTCTACTTCCTGGAGATGAACACCCGCCTGCAGGTGGAACATCCCGTCACCGAGCTGGTGACCGGGCTGGACCTGGTGCGGGCCCAGCTCGTGGTGGCCGTCGGCGAATCCCTGCCCTGGACCCAGGCGGAGATCGTTCCGCGCGGCCACGCCATCGAATGCCGGCTCTACGCCGAGGATCCGGAAACCGGTTTCCTGCCCTCGCTGGGGCGGATCCTGATGTACCGCGAACCCGACGGTCCCGGCGTGCGCGTGGACAGCGGCATCGGCCAGGGCGACGAGGTGTCCATGCACTACGATCCCATGCTGGCCAAGGTCTCGACCCACGCGGAGACCCGCGACGCGGCCATCGACCGCATGCGCGACGCCCTTCGCCGCTACGTGGTGCTGGGCGTGACCACCAACGGCGCCTACCTGGACGGGATCCTGGCCCACGGGGCCTTCGTCGAGGGCGCGACCCACACCCATTTCCTCGAGGAGCACTTCGAGGGATGGGCGCCCGACGCCGCTCTGCCCGACGCCGCCCTGGCGGCGGCCGCCGTGGCCGAGGCCGCTGTCAACGGCGCGCCGCGCACCGTTGCGCACACGGGCGCGCCCCTGGGCGGCACCGCCTCGCCCTGGGACCGTCTGGGCCCCTTCCGCCTCAACGGATTGGAGTAGACGTGCATCTGGAACTGCAACACGGGAACGATGTCCATCGGCTGTCCGTGAAACGCGATGGCGAGTCCTGGACGGTGACCCAGGACGGCGCCGCATCCCCCGTCGAGATCCTTGCGGCCGACGCGGAAGAGGTCGCCTATGTCCAGGACGGCGCCCGCGGCCGGGCCTACGTGGCCCGCCGGGGCTCGGAACGGCTCGTCTTCCTCGACGGCGTCGTCCACACGCTGCGCCTTGCGGACGAGGACGAGGACGATCTGCTCGACGATCCGGGCGAGAACAGCCCCAACCTGGTGGCCAAGATGCCCGGCACCGTGGTCAAGGTGCTGGTCGCCGAGGGGGAGGCGGTCGCCGTGGGCGCTCCCCTGCTGATCATGGAAGCCATGAAGATGGAGACCGAGATCGCTTCGCCGCTGGACGGCCGCGTGGCCAAGGTGCGCGCGGCGGCTGGCCAGGTCCTGGCCGCGGGCGATCCGCTGCTCGACCTGGACCCCCCGGACTGACGCCATGAGCGAAGGACCGGGCCGCCACTTCTCGCACGACGATCGGACCGGCGTGGTGCTCGGCGGCGGCGGCGCCCGCGGCCTGGCCGCCATCGGCATCCTGGAGGTGCTCGTCGCGGCCGGCCTGCGCCCTGCGGCGGTGGCGGGCACGTCCATGGGCGCCATGATCGGCGCCTTCTGGGCGGCGGGGTATTCCGTGGCCCAGATGCGCGACCTGGCCACCACCCTGAAGTGGACCGAGGTCTTCGACATCTCCGTCGCCGGCGGCATCATGCGCGGCGAGCGGTTCCAGCACTGGCTGGCGAACCACCTGCCCGCCCGTTTCTCGGATCTGGATTTTCCCCTCGTCTGCACCGCCACGGACATCGACACGGGAGATCTCGTCTACCTGCGCGACGGCGACCTGCCCTCGGCGATCCGCGCGACCTGCGCCTTTCCCGGCGCCTTCGTGCCGGTGGAGCGCGACGGCCGCAATCTGGTCGACGGCGGGCTCAAGAGCACCGTGCCCGTGCGCGTGATCCGCGACTACGATGTGGGCCTCGTCGTGGCTTGTGACTTCCAGCCGCCCTTGGACCGGGCGGTCGTGCCCGAGGATTCCTCCAACTGGCGCAACTGGAGCCGCTTCTGGAAGACGCTCACCTTCCGGCGTCGCAATCTGGCTGCGGACATTCTGCTCAAGGCGGTCGACATCCTCCAGACCGAGGTCTGCCGGCGCCAGATCGGGGACCATCCCCCCGATATCCTGATCGCGCCGCCCATGCGGCGGATCAACATCGAGGATTTCCGTCTCAGCTCGCGGATCATCTCCGCCGGCGCCGAGGAGGCGCGGCGCGTCCTGGCCGCCCTGGCTCCGCCGCCCGGCGTGGAGGGTTGAGATGGGCCCCGTGCGCCGGGCCGAGATGATGCTCCTGCTGGTGACGATCTGTTGGGGCGTCTCCTTCCCATCCATCAAGGCCGCCACGGCCCATTGCTCGCCCACGCTCTTCGTGGCGGTGCGCTTCACGGCGGCCACGCTCATCCTGCTGGCCGCCTGGCCCCTCTTCGCGCGGTCTCTGCCCGACGAACTGCGGCGCCGGGGGCGGGGCCTGATCGCCGATCGCCAGGCCATCCGCTGGGGCCTGCTGCTGGGCGCGCTCATCGCCGCGGGCTACACCACCCAGACCATCGGCATGCACACCACCTCGGCCAACAACAGCGCCTTCATCACGGCCCTGAGCGTGGTGCTGGTGCCGATCATCATCTTCGTCTGCCACGGCGTGCGGCCCTCGCCCGGCGTGGCGGGGGGCGTGGTCCTGGCCCTGGCCGGGCTCTGGCTCCTGACCCGGCCCAACCTGCACGGGATCGTCCCCGGCGATCTCTGGACCCTGGGCTGCGCCGTCTCCTACGCGATCTACCTGTCGCGTCTGAATTTCGCTCTCGTGCGGACCTCGTTTTTGCCCCTGCTGTTCTGGACCCTGGCCGTCTGCGCCGTCCTGAACGGCCTGTGGGCGCTGCTGGTCGAGGAGATCGTCTTCGAGCCCAACGGGACCTTGCTGAGCGCGCTCGTCGTGACGACGCTGTTGTCGACCCTGGCCGGCCTCTACCTGCAGAACCGCTACCAGGGCTACACGTCGCCCTCGCGGGCGGCCCTGATCTTCGCCGCGGAGCCCGTCTTCGCCGCCTTCTTCTCCTGGCTGATCCTGGGGGAGCGCCTGACGGGCGCGGCCATACCCGGGGCGGGACTGATTCTTGCAGCGGTGCTGATGGTGGAGCTGGGCGGAGGGGGCGACCGGGACGACGGTCTGCCCCGGCTGGAGGAACGTCGATGAAGGTCCTGTTCATGTGTACGGCCAATTCCTGTCGCAGCCAGATGGCCGAGGCCTGGGCGCGTCAGATTTTTCCCGACGGGTGGGAAGCGAGCAGCGCCGGATTGATCACCTATCCCATCACGGAGCGGACTCTCGAGACCATGGCCGAGGCCGGCGTGTCCATGGAGGGCCAGCACACCAAGAGCCTCGACGGCTTCGACCTGGATGATTTCGACCTGATCGTGACGCTCAGCCGCCAGGCGACCCTCTTCCTGCCCGCCCTGGCCCATCCCGAACGCCATCTCGAGCATCCCATTCCCGATCCCATGTCCGCCACGGGAAGCCCCGAAAAGGTCCGTGCGGCCTTCGCCGCCGGGCGGGATCGTATCCGCGACATCGTCGCCGGGATCATCGCCGAGTACGGCTGAGCGGCGTCGGCGCGGGCGGTTCCGGGGCGGTCCATTTCGTCCCGCGGCGCTCCTGCGCGCTAACTGTTTTCTCCTCACGGCGGTACACTTCTCAAGGGCGGGTTCTCAAAAACACCGGGACCCTCCGGGAAGGTTCGCCCCCTCTCGTCCCCACTTTTTTTTCATTCTTTTTTCACGCGGTCCGGCGCCGTGATCGACGCGATTTCGAAGACAACGGGGCCGTTTGCCGCGTCGTAGAAAACGAGTGTGGAAGGGGGGTGTTTCCCCGGCTGACGCCGAGGGGAATTTCTCCTTTGTCATCCCACCGGTGGTGCCTAATCTAAGGCTCCCCCCACAAGATATGGGGGTCCGCCAATCGGATGACCATGGCTGGCACAATGGTGCGAATCCGCAAAAATGGGCATCCCGGCACGTTCGAAAATCAGTCGTTATAAGGGGACGTGGAGGAACGAGGCCGACGCGTCGGTGGAACCGGCGCCCGAGTTCCGCGACCCGGACAGTAGAGACAGCTTAGAGACAACGGACAACGTCTCGAGAAAGAGGATCTCCAATGAAGGATCGCACGGAGAAGCGCATGCAGGCTGCCGCTGGCACGGAACTGGGCAGGGAGGCCCCACCCGCCGAAGACATGGCCCCCGAACTGGATCTCACCGAACTCGCCGGCCGACCCGACGCCGATTTCATCGACGAGGTGCGCGACGTCTCCAGGCGGCGCGGCCTCCGCTTCTCGCGACGCAACACGGCGCTCGGCATCAGTCCCCTCGACGAGGTCAAGTGGGAGCGGCGCGACGCGTCCATCGTCTCCAAGGACGGCGAGGTCATCTTCGAGCAGCGGGACATCGAGGTGCCCAAGTCCTGGTCGCAGATGGCCACCAACGTCGTGGTCCAGAAGTACTTCCGGGGCGGCCTGGACGCGCCCGAGCGGGAACACTCCGTGCGCCAGTTGATCAACCGCGTCGCCGACACCATCACCGGTTGGGGCGAGGTCGACGGCAGCTTCGCGTCCCCCGAGGACGCCGAGACCTTCCGCTCCGAGCTGACCTATCTGCTGGCCCACCAGCACGCCGCCTTCAACTCGCCCGTGTGGTTCAACGTGGGCGTCGAGGAGACGCCCCAGTGCTCGGCCTGCTTCATCAACTCGGTCGAGGACAGCATGGCGTCGATCCTGGGCCTGGCCAAGACCGAGGGCCTGCTCTTCAAGTACGGCAGCGGCACGGGCACCAACCTCTCGCCCCTGCGCTCCTCGCGCGAGAAGCTCAGCTCGGGCGGCGAGGCCTCCGGCCCCGTGTCCTTCATGAAGGGCTACGACGCCTTCGCCGGCGTGATCAAGTCGGGCGGCAAGACGCGTCGCGCGGCGAAGATGGTCATGTTGAACGTCGACCACCCCGACATCACGGACTTCATCGACTGCAAGGTGAACGAGGAACGCAAGGCCTGGACCCTGATCGACGCCGGTTACGACGGGTCGTTCAACGGCGAGGCCTACCGTTCGGTCTTCTTCCAGAACTCCAACAACTCGGTGCGCGTCACCGACGAGTTCATGGAGGCCGTGGTGGCCGACGAAACCTGGACCACCCGCGCGGTGCTCGACGGCGCGCCCATGGACACCTATCGCGCGCGCGAGCTGCTGGACAAGATGGCCGAGGGCGCCCACGTCTGCGGCGATCCGGGCCTCCAGTACGACACCACCATCAACGACTGGCACACCTGCCCGGCGACGGACCGCATCCACGGCTCCAATCCGTGCTCCGAGTACATGTTCCTCAACGACTCGGCCTGCAACCTGGCGTCGCTCAACCTCATGAAGTTCCGCCGCGAGGACGGCGAGTTCGACATCGAAGCCTTCCGCCACGCCGTGGACATCGTGCTCACGGCCATGGAGATCATCGTCGACAACAGCAGCTATCCGCGCGAGGCCATCACCGGGAATTCGCGGCGCTTCCGGCCTCTCGGCCTGGGCTACGCCAACCTGGGCGCCCTGCTCATGTCGCGGGGGCTGCCCTACGACAGCGACGCCGGCCGCAACTACGCCGCCGCGCTCTCGGCCCTGATGTGCGGCCAGGCCTACCTGAGCTCGGCGCGCATGGCGGAGAGCTTCGGCGCCTTCGAGGGCTACGCGCCCAACCGCGACGCCATGCTGCAGGTCATCCAGAAGCACCGCTCCCACATCAACGGCATCAACGCCCACCGCGTGCCGGAGGACCTGCTGGACGCCGTCAAGGAGGTCTGGAGCGACGCCTACACCGTGGGCTACGACTACGGCTACCGCAACGCGCAGGTCACCGTCCTGGCCCCCACGGGCACCATCGGCTTCATGATGGACTGCGACACCACCGGCATCGAGCCCGACATGGCGCTGATCAAGTACAAGAACCTCGTCGGCGGCGGCATGCTCAAGATCGTCAACAACACCGTGCCCGAGGCCCTGGCGCGGCTCGGCTACTCCGAGGAGGAGCGCCGGCGCATCCTCGCCCACCTCGAGGAGATCGAGACGATCGAGGGCGCGCCCGGACTCAAGGAGGACCACGAGGCGGTCTTCGACTGCGCCTTCAAGCCCATCGGCGGCAAGCGCAGCATCGAGTACATGGGGCACATCCGCATGATGGCCGCCGTGCAGCCCTTCCTGTCCGGCGCGATCAGCAAGACGGTGAACATGCCCAACGAGACCACCCCGGAGGAGATCGCCGAGGCGTACATCGAGGCGTGGCAGCTCGGCCTGAAGGCCATCGCCGTCTACCGGGACGGTTCAAAGCGCACGCAGCCCATGAGCACGAGCAGGGACGGCGTCAAGACGGAGCAGGCGCCCGTCGAGGACCGGCAGTCGCCGCCCTCGCCCAAGCGCGTGCGCCTGCCCGACGAGCGCGCGGCCGTCACGCACAAGTTCAGCATCGCGGGGCACGAGGGCTATCTGACCATCGGGCTCTATCCCAATGGCCAGCCCGGCGAGATGTTCATCGCCATGGCCAAGGAGGGATCGGTCGTCTCGGGCCTGATGGACAGTTTCGCCACGGCCTGCTCGATCATGCTCCAGTACGGGGTGCCCCTGGAGGTGCTGACCTCCAAGTTCAGCCATTCCCGCTTCGAACCCAGCGGCTTCACCACCAATCCAGAGATCCCGGTGGCCAAGTCGATCATGGACTACATCTTCCGCTGGATGAAACTCAAGTTCGCCAAGGGCGACGTGTCCGAGCCGCCCGTGCCGGAAATGGAGACCGGCCTGCGCGAGGACACGCCCGTGGCGCCAGAATCGAGCGGCCGGATCACCATGGAGGACAACGAGAAGAGGGTGTTCCGGGCTCAGGCCGACTCGCCACCCTGCCCGGAGTGCGGATCGATGATGGTGCGCAGCGGCACCTGCTACACCTGCATGGTCTGCGCGGCCACCTCCGGCTGCTCGTAAGACGACGCCCGGGGAACTCTCCGGGTGCCGGGACGGGGGCGGATCGGTTCCGATCGATCCGCCCCCTTTTTTCAAATACTGGCTGAATGCAGGACATGCGGGTGTTACCTTGGACCGCGCGGAACCGCGGGCGCCCGGATGCGTATGAAGGGGGCCGCGGACCGGTCGCCCCGATCGTCGCGGAACACGGAGGTCTCCCGTCATGTCGATTCACTGGCCGTCTCCCGTCCGATCCCTGCTTGTCGTCCTGCTCCTGCTGGCCGCCGCCTCGACGGCCGCGGCGCAGGTGCGCGACTGGAACCGGGTCGACGATCCCCTCTACGAGGCCATCGGACTGCACATGGGCCTGTCCGGCGGATTCGGACTCTCCTACAAGTTTCCCATCAAGTGGTGGTTGTACGGCCAGGTCGCGGGCGGCATCTGGAACAACAAGGACGACAACCGGCACAACGGCGGCTTCTCGCTCCAGTACATCCTCCGGCAGAGCGGGCGCGACAAGCTCTACCTGGGCGCCGGGTTGGCCCATTATTACCACAAGGAAATGGGCCGCACGAAGGATCACATCAACATGGGGTTCGGCGTGGGACTGGAGCGTCTCCTGGGCGAGCGCACGGCCGTGCAGGTCGAGGCGGTGTTCACGAGCCGGGGCGACGACGAGAACAGCCTGATGATCTTCCCGCAGGCGGGGATCCACTACTACTTCTAAAATCACATTTCCGGGGTCGGATATGCTATGCTGAACGCATCATCCGCGTGAACGGGAGGGACGCCCGCCGGCGCGCCCCGCCGGCTGCGGCACCCTCGCCGTGACCTGCGCCGATCCCGCACGCTGTCCCACATCGCAGGCACGCCATCGTTGACCTTCTCCGGGGAGGTGCCGACATGGCCTGCGAGAAACTGCTGGAATACCTCGACGAGCAAGGCATCCGCTACGAGAAGATCGTTCATCCCGAGGCCTATTCGTCCCAGGAGGCGGCCGACCGCGCGCGCGTGCCCGGCCGCGAGTTCGCCAAGACGGTGATGGTCAGGCTCGACGACCGGATGGCCATGGCCGTGCTGCCGGCGCCCGAGAAGGTGAACTTCACGCTGCTGCAGCAGGCCGCCGGCGCGCGGACGATCAGCCTGGCCACGGAGCCGGATTTCCACGAGATGTTCCCGGACTGCGACCTGGGCGCCATGCCGCCCTTCGGCAACATCTACGACCTGGACGTCTTCGTGTCCGGCACCATGTCCGAGGCGGAGCGGATCGCCTTCCCCGCCGGCACCCACACCGAGCTGTTGAGGATGTCCTACGCCGATTTCGAGCGGCTGGTGCGGCCACGCGTGGCGCGCTTCAGCTTCCTGCAGCAGATGGAGATGGAGGCCGGCGCCTGAACGCTGCGACCGGTAAGGGGGAGGGGCGGCCGTCCGGGCCGCCCCTCCTCTCGCGTGCGGCGGGATTCCTAGGCGCCGTACTTCCTGATGGCCGCGTCCAGCCGCGGCAGCATGGCGAAGATGAAGGCCGCCACGCCCAGGATCGCCAGCGCCAGGATGACGAACATCTGCGTGCTGGGCTCGAGCCCGCTGATGAAGCCGGACAGCTTGTTGCCGACCGAGGTGGCCAGGAACCAGCCGCCCATCATGAGGCCGACCAGCCGCTTGGGCGACAGCTTGGTGACCAGGGACAGGCCCATCGGCGACAGGCACAGCTCGCCGATGGTGATCACGAGGTAGTAGATCACCATCCAGATCATCGCGGTCTTGGCCGCACCGTCCTGGCCCAGGCTCGCGCCCACGGCCATGATCAGCAGGGCCACCGTCGTGATCACCATGCCCAGGAAGATCTTCCGGGCGGTGCTGACGGCGCGCCGGCGCGTGACCATCCAGCCGAAGAAGGCCACCACCACGGGCGTCATGACCACCACGAAGACGGGGTTGAGCAGGCCGGTCAGCATCTCCGCGTTGACCAGACGCACCCAGCGGCCCGGTTCGAGGGTCGCCACGCCCGGGTCGCGGTTGGCGTAGACCGCGGCGCGCGATTCCTCCGAGACCAGCACGACCGGCACGTTCTCGCCGGCGATGGTCCGGGTCAGCAGGATCTCGTCCCGCTGCTCGGCGCCCTCGTCAACCTTCACCGTCGTCGTGGCCACGCCGTGGGCGTCGGTGTCGGTGGAGACCAGCACGTCCGCGTCGTCGAAGACCTTGCAGACCAGGAACTGCTGGTTCTCCGGGATGTCGACCTCGTCCGTGTCGAGCACCTTCAGTTCGGGACGTGCGGCCAGGACGCCCAGCAGCTCCGTGCCGATGATCCGGGCGCCGAACATGGCCTCGCCCTCGTCGTCCACGGTGATCAGCACGCGTTCGTCCGGCCGCGGCAGTTCGGGGGAGGCGTTGGTGTAGTAGGACGGCATGGCCTTCTGGGCGTAGAACTCGGTGGCCTCCGGGATCCACTCGGCCCGGCGGTCGGTGTTGTGCTCGGCGAAGACGGTCATCAGGCCGCCGCTCAGGTGCAGCACCATGAAGAAGGCGCCGCCGGCCACGTAGACGGGGATCAGCGCGGCCAGCCCCGGCTTCTCCTCGGGATTGGCCCGCTTGACCAGGAGGCCGAAGTAGGTCATCACCGGCAGCATGCCCGCGATGAAGCCGAAGGTGATCGAGCCGATCGTCTCCTGGATGAACGCGATCCGCTCGCCGATGAAGTAACCGGCGACGCCGAAGACGCCGGCCGGCACGATGATGGTCATGATGACCTGCTTGAACGAGATGTCCTCGTCGCTGCGCTCGGTCTGGCGGTCGGCCTTGGCCAGGCGCTTCCAGTTGAACAGCAGGATGGTCGTGCCGATGAGCAGGCCCACGCCGGCGGCCGTGAAGGCGAGGTTGAAGGACCAGAGGTTGCGCAGGGGCGCGGACAGGAGCGCCGAGAGCGTGGCGCCGATGTTGATGCCCATGTAGAAGATGTTGAAGCCGGTGTCGCGGCGCGGATCGTCGGGCGCGTAGAGGTTGCCGACCATCGCGGAGATGTTGGGCTTGAAGAAGCCGTTGCCCACGCAGAGCAGCGTCAGGCCGGCGTAGAAGGTCGGCAGGCTGCGGATGCCGAGGGAGAAGTACCCGGCCGCCATCAGGATGCCGCCGATGAACACCGAGCGCCGGAAACCGAGGAACCGGTCGGCGATCATGCCGCCCAGGAACGGCGTGAAGTACACGAAGGCCATGTACGTGCCGTAGATCTCGGCGGCCGTGCGCGTGGAGAAGCCCAGTCCGCCGCGTTCGGAATCGGTGATGTAGAGCAGCAGGATGCCGAGCATCAGGTAGAAGCCGAGGCGCTCCCACATCTCGGTGAAGAACAGGGCCTTCAAGCCTGCGGGTTGTCCCTTGGGCTTGTCGCCGGCTTGGATCGGGGCAGTTGCCATCGGTTGCCTCCGGTTCTTGTTCGGAATCGTGTATCGGGCCTAGGACAGCCGAAATCGCCGATGAACGGGACGTCGGCGACCGGGCACAAGATAAGCCAGGCTGCGGTTCCGGGTCAATCAGATACGATCAGGCGGTAGCCCTGCCCGTGGACGGTGCGGATCTCCACGCGCACGTCCGCGGCCAGGTATTTCCGCAGGCGTGAGATGAAGACGTCCATGCTGCGGCCGTTGTGGTAGCTGTCGTCGCCCCAGAGCGTCTTCAGGGCGTGGGATCTTCCCAGCAGGCCGCGTCGGTGCCGCCAGAGGAGGGCGAGCAGGTCCGCCTCGCGGTCCGTGAGCCGACGCAGGTCCCCGGTCCCCGCCAAAGTGCGGGCCGCGGCGTCGAAGGTGAAGGCGCCGATGGCCACGGGCCGCGACGGGGGGGCGCCGGCGGTCCCGGCGCCGCAGCGCCGCATCACGGCCTCGATGCGCAGCATCAGCTCCTCCATGCTGAAGGGCTTGGTGACGTAGTCGTCACAGCCGATGCTGAAGCCCTCGATACGATCCTCGAGCAGCGACCGGGCGGTCAGGAAGATCAGCGGCACGTCGGCGTCGCGGCGTCGAAGCTCGGCGGCGAAGGTGAAGCCGTCCATGGCCGGCATCATGACGTCCACGAGGCAGAGGTCGTAGGGTGCCTCGTCGAAGGCCGCGAGGCCCCGTTCGCCGTCCCGGCACAGCGTGACGTCGAGTCCCCGCAACGCCAGGGATTCGCGGATGATCTCGCCCAGGTTCGGGTCGTCCTCCAGCAGGAGTATGCGCTGTTTTCCGGTGTCGATCGGGATCACCCCTCCCTCGACGCGGGTCCGTCCCCGGCGAGCGGCAGCCTCACTCGGGCCACCGTTCCGCCCCCGGGTCGCCCCGTCAGATCCACCCGGCCGCCGTGGGCCTCGACCATCATCTCGACGTAGCTCAGTCCGAGTCCGAACCCCTTGACGTCGTGCCGGTTCCCGGTCTGGCCGCGATAGTACTTCTCGAAGACGCGCCTGCGGTCCGCCTCGGCGATGCCGGGTCCCCGGTCGGCCACGTCGATCACGAGCCAGGATGCCTCGACCCGGGTCGAGACCGTGATCTCCGGCGCGTCCAGGGTGTACTTGAGCGCGTTGTCCAGGAGGTTGCCCACCGCGCCGGCGAGATGCACCTCGTCGGCCGCCACCCGGGTCGCGGGCACGCCGGGTTCGAAGGCGATCCGGCCGCCATGCGCCCCGGCGCGGAGTTCGAAGGACGCGACGACGCCCGACACCAGCGCGTCCACCTCCAGGGGCGCCAGGTTCAGCTCGAGATCCCCGGATTCGAGTCGGGCGATCTGCAGGATCTTCTCCACCTGTTCGTCCATGCGGCGGGTCTCGTCGCGGATCATGCGGTTGAAACGCGCGTGCTGCTCCGGCCGGTTCCGGACGTCGTCTCGGGCCAGGGCTTCGCTCGCCAGCGAGACGGTGGAGATGGGCGTCTTGAACTCGTGGGTCATGTTGTTCACGAAGCCCACGAGATGCTCGGCGTAGCTTTGCTGGGCGGCGTTCGCGCGCAGGGTGTGCACGAAGCTGGCGACGATCACCGACATGAAGAAGAGCGAGGCGAGCCAGAAGGGCCAGATCTGACCTGCCAGGTAGGCCCGTTCGCCCGGGAAGTGCAGGACCAGATCGTAGTGGGGCGGCGCCAGATCGAGGGCGTAGAGGCGCGTCCTGACGTCCGACGCCGCGAGGACGTCCCGCAGGGACGGGTCGCTGGCCAGGACCAGGGAATCGGAACCCGTCTCGAAGACGCCGTATGCGAGCCGGGCGTCCACGCCGACCCCGCGCAGGTGCGTCTCCAGAATGGAATCGACCTCCGCCCCGGACAGACGCTCGTGGATCGGACGGGCCTCGTAGGCCATCAGGTCGCCGACGATCCGCTCGACCAGGTCCGTCCGCTCACCCTGGACGAGCACGTAGGTCTCCGCCGAATCCGTGCAGGCCACGTCGAACTCGATCTCCCGGGTCTCGGGCCCGTCGACGGGCATGCGCCAGACCCGCGTCTCGTCGAAGATGGTCAGGGTGTCGCGGCGGACCGTGCCGTCGGCGTAGATGTGCTGGATGCGGGTTCGCGCGGGCCCCGCGGCGGCGGGCTCGCATCCGGCGACCCTGAAGACGGCCGCGCCCGCGAGGGTGTCGCCCCCCGCGTGTTCGAGCAGCTCGACGGCCCGGTCCTGGATCTCGCGGCTCTCCAGCTGGGCGGCGGTCAGGCTGAGGGCCGTGTCGACGTTGCGCACGAAGGCCTGGTTCTTGAGCTCCCAGGCGAATCCCAGCAGCAGCAGCTGCAGGATCGATAGGCCCGCCAGCGTGGCGGTGATGAACCAGGCGGAGAATCTTCGGCTCCGGAAGAGGCGTTTCATGGAATCCATCATAACCCACACGCAGGGCGCCAACCAGACCCGCCGCCGCTCGTTAACATTTCTTAACCGCTCCTAACATCTCTTAACTGCTCCTGACGAAACCGCTGGCCTATCCTGGCGTTGAGACTCCCACGGCCGGGCCGTGATCCGCCGGTCGGCGATATGATTCATCGACAGGAGACGAACATGAAGAGGAGCGAACGGACCGCCGCACTCCTGATACTGGCGATCGTCGCGGCGACGTCGGCCCCGAGTGGGGCGGCCGTCTGGAGCGGCACAACGACCGTGGAGGACGGCGTGACGATCATCAACAACCCCGCCGACCCCATGGCCGACGAGGTCGTGGTCGCGACCGAGGAGCTGTGGCGCATCGGCGGCGAGGACGATGAGGAGGGCCTGCTGCTGGGGCTCATCACCGACGTGGTGGTGGACGAGGCGGGCCTGGCCTACGTGCTCGATTCCACCATGAGCAACATCCTGGTCGTGGCGCCCGACGGCGAGATCCTGCGCACCCTCGGGCGGGCGGGCGACGGTCCGGGCGAGTTCCGCTCCGGCCAGGAGATCGAATTCATGCCGGACGGGAGCCTGGGCGTCCTGGAGCTGATGCCGGGCAAGTTCGTGACCATGGACCGCGAGGGCGTCCCGACTTCCGGCTGGCGCATCGCCGACACCGCAGAGAATGGCGGCATGCTGCACCTGCGGCACGCGGAAGCGGGTCCGGCCGGTCTCGTGACGGGCTACGTCTCCACGAGTTTCGGAGACGGCGGCGTGGTCATCACCCACGCCCTGGGCCGCTACGACGCGGACGGCGCCAGGGCCGCGACCATCCTCTCGCGCGAGGAGACGCAGTCCGGGGGGGCGATCAGCCTCAGCCTGGGCGGCGGCGACGATTTCACGGGCCGGTTCACGGTCCTGCCCGACGGGCGCGTGGCGGTTTTCCGCCGGGCGCAGGCCTACGAGATCGAGCTCTTCGCTCTCGACGGATCGCACGAGATGACCATCAAGCGCGAATACGAATCCCTCCGGCGCAGCGACGAGGACATCGCCGCCGATCGCGAGCAGGCCGAGGAGCTCAGCGCCCGCTACGGGGGGAACGCAGGCCCGCCGGTGCCCGAATTCGCGCAGGACATCTTGCGGGTGGTCGCGCGCGCGGACGGAGAGCTCTGGGTCCTGAGCAGCCGGGGTCTGGACGACTGTCCCGAGGGGCACCTGGGCATCTTCGACGTCTACGACGACCGGGGGCGCTTCGTCCGCACCCTGAGCCTGGCCGCCGATTACGACAAGGACAACGACCGGTTCCAGATCTTCGGCGACCGGCTCTTCGTCTTCAAGGAGGCCCAGAACGCGCCCGACCGCACGTACACGGGCGGCGCGGGGGGCGGCGGCGGCATGGTGATGGTGGTCGCCGGCCGCAACCAGGACGAGGATGACGAGGGTGACGTCGACTCCGAGCCCTACGAAGTCGTCTGCTACCGGCTGCCCTGACGGTCGGTCCCGGATGACGAGAGGCCGGTCCGAAAGGACCGGCCTTTTCGCGTCGCCTCATGGCGGGCGCTTACTCGACGCCGTGCAGCATCTTGTTCAACGGCCTCGACAGCGCCACCAGCAGCAGGCCGATGCCCACGGTCACCCAGCCCATGCCGCCGAAGACGTCGACGTAGGTGGCCAGGCTCTCGGCCGGTTCGATGGCGGTCGCGACGACGTCTTCCCCGCCCTCGGGCATGGCGCCGGTGAGCTTGGCCAGCGCGGCGGCCACGTACATGGAGAAGGCGAAGGACAGGAACCAGGCGCCCATGGCGCTGCCGGTCATGTGCTTGGGCGCCAGCTTGGTCACCATGGACAGGCCGATCGGCGACAGGAAGAGCTCGCCGGTGGTGTGCAGCAGGTACATGAAGCCCAGGATGAAGAGCGGCACCATGGCCGTGTCGCCGGCCAGGGCGTTGCCGACCAGCAGCATCAGGTAGCCCAGCCCGAGCTGGACGATGCCCAATCCGAACTTCAAGGGGATGCTGGGATTGCGCCCGATGCGCGCCAGCGACACCCACATCACGGAGAAGATGCTGCCGAAGATGATGATGAAGGCCGGATTGAAGAACTGGGTCTGCGACGCCGGCATCTCGTAGATGCCCAGGATGTCGCGGTCCACGTTGCGGTCGGCGAAGAGCGTGAGCGAGCTTCCGGCCTGCTCGAAGCAGGCCCAGAACACCACGTTGAAGGTCATCAGGATCATCAGCACGATGATGCGGTCGCGCTGGACGTTGTCGCTCTGGAATCCCGCGCGCAAGAGGTTGAAGCAGACGAAGGCCAGCAGACCGATCAGGATCCAGAACAGGAGGTCCTGGCCGAGGAACTGGACGTCCTGGCCGTAGTTGATCAGGGCGTAGAGCAGGGGGATGCCGGCCAGCGAGCCGGCGTAGACCCATTTGCCGAATCGCTTCAACATGTCGGGATTCTGGGGCTCCCCGGCGGTGCCGAGCTTGTGCATCCCCTTGATGAAGATGCCCACGCCGATCAGCATGCCGAGGCCGGCCAGGCCGAAGCCCCAGTGGAAGCCGAATTTCTCGCCGATGGGCGCCACGGCGACCGTCGCCAGCAACGCGCCCACGTTGATGCCCATGTAGAAGATGGTGAAGCCCGAGTCGCGCAGCGGGTCGCCGTCCTTGTACAGCTTGCCCACCATGGTGGAGATGTTGGCCTTGAAGTAGCCGTTGCCCACGATGATGGCGCTCATGCCCAGGAACAGCCAGAACTCCGTGCCGCCGAGGATCATGAACTCGCCGATGGCCATGACGATGCCGCCGAAGATCACCGCCCGCTTGTAGCCCAGGACCGCGTCGGCCAGCTTGCCGCCCCAGACCGGGGCCGCGTACACCAGGGCCGTGTAGGCGCCGTAGATGCCCATGGCCTTGATGTCGCCCTGTAGCAGGGCCTTGGTGAGGTAGAGGATCAGCAATCCTCTCATGCCGTAATAGCAGAGGCGCTCGAACATCTCGGCGCCGAAGCAGACGTACAGACCCCGGGGATGTCCGTTCCTCATCGATTTCTCCTGTGTGAAGCAGTGGCGGGCGACCTCGATAGGCTATGTAGTACGGAGACCGTGGTCAAGTTGTTGTAAAAAATGCGTCGTGGCTCGGGTCGGCCCCCCCGTCCGGCACCGGTCCGGATATGTCGTAAATAATAGTATATATCTCCGGTTTCGCGAATCATTTGTGGGGGACGCATTCGGGCCTGTGTCGTATCGTGTCGCGAACTGATCGGAGGAGACGAGACCCATGCGAAACCGGATGCTCTGGACCGTGGCCGTGGTGGCGACCCTGGCCTCGGCCGTCTATCAGCGGACGACCGGGCCGACCTACGAGACCCGCGTCGAGGAACGTTTCGGCGCCGGTGACGTGCGGGGCGAGTTGCTCCGCTCGCACAGCGTCTCGTCGGATCTGCCGGTGGAGTTCGAGGTTGAGGATCCGGCCGTCGTCGGGCGCGTCCTGTGGCGCCGCCTGGGCGCCGGCGACCCCTGGTCCACGGTGCCCATGGTCCGCGACGGGAGCCGCCTGACGGCCGCACTCCCGGCCCAGCCCGCGGCCGGCAAGATCGAGTACAGCGTGGTCCTGGCCCTGGACGAGGACATCCTGGCCGTCGGCGGCGAGGAGGCCGTCGTCGCCCGGTTCAAGGGGGACGTGCCCCCGTTCGTGCTGGTGCCGCACATCCTCTTCATGTTCCTGGGCATGCTCTGGTCGAACCGCACCGGACTGGAGGCGCTCGTGGGGGGCCCCCGGCGCGACCGTATGGCGCTCGTCACCCTGGGGCTACTGGTGGTCGGCGGGCTGATCCTCGGCCCCATCGTCCAGAAATACGCCTTCGGCGCCTTCTGGACCGGTTGGCCGCTGGGGGAGGACCTCACGGACAACAAGCTGGCGGTGGCGGTCGTGGCCTGGGGATGGGCGTCCTGGCGCCGGGGCGACGGCCGCTGGCCCCGCGCGACGGCGATCATCGCGGCGCTGATCGTGCTGGCCGTCTACATGATTCCGCACAGCCTGCACGGATCCACCCTGGACTACGCGACCATGGAGACGGTCTCCGGGTGAATCCGACGCGAAAGCGGACGGCGAACCGACAGGGCCCGTCACCGCGCCGGCTCTTCGAGAGTCGCCGTGACGGGCCCTGTCGGTTCGCCGTCCTTTCGGTGGATCGACCGGAGGCCGGCTCCATGACCGTGATCCCGGTTTTAGGGTCGTCGGAGGCGTCGGATGCAGGTCGCGGTCTTCCTGTGCTAACATGTCCATATCCCCAGCAGGAGGTGTAGCCATGCCCGTTTTCGTCTTGATGACCAAGCTGGCGCCGGAGGCCATGCGCGACGCGGAGGGTCGCAAGGCCTTCAGCCGCGACTGGATGGACAAGGTGAAATCCGCCTGTCCCGACGTGAAGTGGCTGTCCCACTACGCCATCCTCGGGCCCTACGACTACATGGACATCTACGAGGCGCCCGACAACGCCACCGCCCACGTCGTTTCCAT
>Ga0180436_10001558_pt1 | contig 22291 bp, 17 predicted proteins | sample SS_ome_2_FD_132434 | JGI IMG/M metagenome (GOLD analysis project Ga0180436, IMG submission 132434) | Hypersaline lake sediment archaeal communities from the Salton Sea, California, USA - SS_3_S_2 metaG | ecosystem: Environmental > Aquatic > Non-marine Saline and Alkaline > Hypersaline >... | reverse complement strand
GGCCGATCCCGACGGCTGTGTACCCGAACCGCGAGCGGGCGTACAATCGCGACCATGCGCGAGAGCCCCGACGCCGGTCGGGTCCCCCCCAGCCCCTGGCGCGCCGTGTACGAGCAGGTCCGCGCCGAGCTCGGCCACCGGCGCGACGAGCACGGCTCCCTCGGGAGCATCAACTGGCTGCGCCACCACATGGAGCGCCGCGGCGCCAACCCCAACGTGGTCCGCAACATCATCTACCGCGACAAGGGACGGCTGCCCGACAAGCAGGCGCTCTACGGCATCCTCGACGAACTGTGGCGCGCCAGCGGCCACCCGCCCCTGCGCTCGCCCGAGCTCGACGCGCTCCTCGCCCCCGGCAGCGGCCAGGAGCAGGAGGTGCTGCAGCAGCTCGGTCGCGAGAAGCGACGCGCCTACCGCGAGTTCGTGCAGGCGGTCCGCACCGGCGGCGACCCGAAGATGGTCGTCGTGGGCCGTCCCGGCAGCGGCAAGACGCTGCTCGTCGACTTCATCCAGCAGGCGCTCGAACTGCCGCCGGCCGCGACCGACCGGCTGATCCGCCTGGAGTTCGGCGGCACCGACCTCGCCACCACCCTCACGCGCCTCGGCGCGGCCATGGAGGTACCGCCCGCGGTCATGGAGGCGCGCCTGGTCAAGCTCGGCTCCGCCGGCGCCTTCGCCGTCCAGGCCGACGCCCAGGCCGACGTGGCGCGCGCCATCCTCGACGCCGCCCGCGGTCACCGTGGCCGGCAGGCGCTGCTGCTGCACGTCTCGCAGTCGCTCGGCGGGCAGGAGAGCCTCGGGCTCGTGCCCCTCCGCCTCAACGACCCCGACGTGCCACGCGTGTCGGCGGCCGAGTGGCTCTGGGTGTCGCTCTTCGAGCCCCTGTCGCGCCTGCCCGGGACGGCGATCCTCGTGTCCATGGCGGACCTGCCGCTGCGGGCCCAGTCGCGCCTCGGCGCCTTCGCCGACCCGGTGCGGCTCACGCCGCCCACCCTCGCGGAGGCCCGCCGCTACGTGCGGGCGCGCCTGCCACACGCCGACGCGACCCAGCACGAACGCATCGTGCGGCTCGCCGGGCGGTCGTTCGAGGAGCTCCGCACGCTGACGCTCCTGACCGAGATCCGCGACCCGACGTCCGAGCCGACGACCCCGCCGGAGGGGTCGGCGGTGCAGCTCGCGCGGGCGATCGACGGCGGCGAGCCCCACCTGCGGCGCTTCCTGGCGGCGGTCGCCGTCCTGTCGCTGCCCGATTACCCGGAGTTCTCGCGCGCGGAACTGGCGCAGCTCCTGCAGCTGACCCATGACGAGCCCGGCGAGATCGACGGCGCCTTCCTCGACGGGGTCCCCGGCAGCGCGGAGCTCGTCCGCTGCTTCTCGCGCGATCTGGCGCGCGAGCTGCGGCGCCGGCACGCCGCCCAGGACCCGGCGCACTACCAAGCGCTGCACGGCCACGCCGCCGCTCACCTGGCGCCGCGGGCGCACGCACGGCCCCGAGGCGAGGCGGCGAGCCGCTACCTCACCTTCCTGCTCGAGGCGCGCGCGTGGGAACGGCTGATCGACTGGATGTCGCGCCACGGCGCGCCGCAGGCGCTGGTGGGCCGGCTGTGGGCCACCGCGCGGGCCGAGCTCCCCCCGGGGACGGAGGCCGAGCGCTTCGCCCAGCGCGTCGCCGCCCACTACGTCAGGCTCGGCACCTTCCAACACCCCGACGTGCGCGACGCGTTCGCGGTGATGGCGGCCTCCGGCGACGCCGAGCTGCGCACGTGGACCGCGCTGCGGCGCGCGGAGGGCCTGTCGCTGCGCGGTCACCACGACCAGGCCGAGGCCCTGCTGTCGGCGCTCCCACCGATCGGCGACGCTCGGCTGGCCGCCGACAGCGCGATCGCGCGCGCGTCCATCGCGCGCTGGCGCGGGCGGCACGACGAGGCGATGCGGCTGGTGTTCGGGGAGGCGCCCGGGCACCTTCGGCGCGCGCCGGCGGGCGTCGAGAGCGACGCCGTGCGGGTGAAGGCGGCCCTGTGGGCGGGGCTGCTGGCCAAGGACCGCGGCGACCTCGACGCCGCGCTGGCGAGCTTCGACTCGGTGCCCCGGGCCGACGACCTGGACGCCGCCAGGGTCGCCTTCCAGCGCGGCGACGTGTTCATGCGCCTCGGTCACTTCGACCGCGCCCTGCGCGCCATGGACGAGGCCGTCGCCCTGGCCACCCGGTCCGATGCCCTGGCCTCGGAGCGGACGCGCTACCTGGCGCGCCGCGCCACCGTCCACCGCCGGCGCGGCGAACTCGCGCGCGCCGCGGCCGACTTCGAGGCCGCGCGTGCCCTCCTGTCCGGACCGGGCGCCGCGGGGAGCGACACGGACGGCTGGGAGCGCGAGTTCTGGCTCGCGCGCGTCGAGGACGAGGCGGGCCTCCTGCTGTTGGCCGAGGGCCGCTTCGACGAGGCGGCGACGACCTTCGACCGCAACCTCCGCCGCTTCCGGGCCTACGCCGAGGCTCACGGCGTCGACGCCACCTACCGCGTCCTGCGCAGCACCCTCCGCCTGGCCATCGCCTACGGCTGCCGGGCGATCGGCCAGCCCTTCCGTCGACCCTTCGCCATCGGCCCCGGGCTCGGGGCCGACACGCCGGACCTGCGACAGGCGCGGCGACTGATCGCCGAGGTCCTGGGCCGGGTCGAGGACGAGGCCGACGGCTGGCGCCTCAGCTCGCTCGCGCGCGACGCCCTGCTGGCGGCCAACCTGTTCGTCGCCTCGGGCAGGGACGCCGTCGAGCTGGCGGAGCGGGCGCTGGCCGGCTCGCGCTACCCGTACCAGCGCGCCACGGCCCACGCCCACGCCGCCGCCGGCGCGCTGCGCATCCCCGATCCCGAGGCGGCCGCGGCCCACGCCGAGGCGGCCACCCGCGAGCTCGCCGCGGCGACCGGCAGCGCCAGCGAGACCGAGCAGGGCGACCTCGAACTCGTCGCCTGGCTCATCGCCCTCGGGGCGGTCGCGGACACCCAGGCGGGCGACGTCCACGGCGCCGGCCAGCGGCTGGCGCAGGGCCTCAAGCGCCAGGAACTGCGGCCGCACCACGACGCGCTGCTGCGTCACTTCGGCGAGGCCATCGAGGTCCACGGCATCGGCGACTGGGCGCCTTCGGCGGAGTTGTCGGCGCTGCTGCAGCTCGACGGCCGCGACGAGGAGGGTGCGCTGCGGCTGCCCGACGCCCTCGCGGCCCGCTGGAGCCGCATCGTCGGGAACCCGAGCGGCCTCGACGCGGTCGGCGGCGTACCGCGGCCCACACACGAAGCCAGGGAGGATGGCGCATGAACATCGGCTTCATCGGCCTCGGAACCATGGGCGCACCCATGGCCCGGCGGCTCCTCGACGCGGGACACCGCGTCACCGTCCACAACCGCACGCGCGCGCGCGAGGAGCCGCTGGCCGCCCGCGGCGCGCGGCGGGCCGCCACCCCCGCGTCGGCGGCCGCCGACGCCGAGCTCGTCGTCACCATGGTGTCCGACACCCCCGACGTCGAGGCGGTGGTCTTCGGGGACGACGGTGTGGCGTCCGCCATCGCGGCCGACGCGCTGCTCGTCGACATGAGCACGATCGCCCCAGGGGCGACGCGTGCCTTCGCGGAGCGCCTCGCCGCGGCCACCGGCGCGGCGTGGCTCGATGCGCCGGTCTCGGGCGGCAGCGAGGGTGCGGTCCACGGCACGCTCTCGATCATGGTCGGCGGCTCCACCGCCGACCTGGAGCGGGCCCGCCCGGCGCTCTCGGCCCTCGGCTCGACGATCACCCACGTGGGACCCTCGGGCGCCGGCCAGGTCGCCAAGGCCATGAACCAGGTGATCATCGCGGGAACCTACGCGGCGGTCGCCGAGGGGCTGGTCCTGGGCCTGAAGGCGGGCATCGACGTCGAGGCCGCGATGGCGGCGCTGGCCGGCGGTGCCGCTGGCTCGTGGGGGCTGGTGAACCGGGGTCCGAACGTCGTGCGCGACGCCTACCCGCTGGGCTTCCGCGTGCGCCTGCACCGCAAGGACCTCGGGATCGCCCTGGACGCGGCCCGGCAGCTCGGCGTGCCGTTGCCGCTGGCCGCCCTGGTGGAACAGTGGGAGACCGGCCTCATCGCGCGCGGCCACGGCGACGAGGACGTGTCCGCCATCGGACGCGTCGTGCGCGAACAGGCGGGATTGACGGGCACGCCGGCGGAAGACGACTGAGGCCGCGGACCGGGCCCCCGTCGTCAGCCCGCGCCGGCGCCCCGCCCGCGCGCTGCCGCCGGCGCCCGCCCGAACACCCAGACGCGCGGATCGTCCCCCACGGCCGCGGCGGCGCTGGGGTAGCGCACGACGTCGACGGCGGCGAAACCCGCGTCCGTCAGCAGGATGCGGAGCTCGTCCGGGTCGTACGGACGCTCGCGGTGCAGCTCCCGGAAGGCGCCGGCCGGCCCCTCGCACCAGGCGTCGACCGTGGCCAGGCGGGCGCGCGGGTCCCAGTCGTGGCGCCAGCGGTAGTGGACGTCGCCGGCCCAGCCCTCGACCACCTCGCCCTCCCATGGCGCCTCGAGGCCGGCCGTCGTGTTCGCGTCGAACGCCCACACGCCGCCCGCCTCGAGGTGGCGCAGGACGTTCGCGGCGACCCGCGCCAGGTCGCCGTCCGCCAGCAGGTTGTTGACCACGTCGAACACGCCGAGCGCCAGCGTGAAGCGCCCGGGTAGCGCGACGTCGCGCATGTCGGCGCACAGGAACTCGGCGCGCAGCCGCTTCGCGCGGGCGACCTCGAGCATGGCGGGCGACGCGTCGACCGCGACGACCTCGAGCCCGCGCGCCTCCAGCTGGCGCGTCGCGTTCCCGGTGCCGCAACCCAGTTCGAGCACCCGGCCGCCGGCCCAACCACGGCGCGCGGCCTCCCGCAAGGCGAAGTCGACCCAGGCCGCGTAGGGGACGTCCTGCATGATGTCGTCGTAGACGGTGGCGAGGGAGGTGAACGGTGGCGCGCGCACGCGCCAGGCTACCGCTCCGCGCGCGCCCGCGGGCGCGGCCTCGGGTGGTAGCGTGGGCCGATGATCGGCGTCGACCTCGGGACCACCACGGTTCGCATCCACGTCAAGGGCAAGGGCGTCGTCCTGCGAGAGCCCGCCGTCATCGCGGTGACGCGGGGGACGACGGACATCAAGGCGGTCGGCGAGGAGGCCTACCGCATGCTCGGCCGCACCCCGGGCAACATCACCGCGGTGCGGCCGATGGCGGACGGCGTCATCGCCGACTACACGCTGACCGAGCGCATGCTCAAGGCCTTCATCCACAAGGTGCTCACCGGCCCGGCGCGCTTCTTGCGGCCGACGATCATGGTGTGCATCCCCAGCGGCATCACCGAGGTCGAGAAGCGGGCCGTGGTGCAGGCGGTGCACGAGATCGGGGCGCGCAAGGCGCTGCTCATCGAGGAGCCGGTCGCCGGCGCCATCGGCGCCGGCATCGACATCGCCGAGCCGGTCGGCTCCATGGTGGTGGACATCGGCGGCGGCACCACCGACGTCGCCATGATCTCGATGGGCGGCATCGTCGTGTCGACCTCGCTGCGCGTCGCCGGGAACGTCTTCGACCGCGACATCATGGCCTACGTCAAGGCCAAGCACAACCTGTTGATCGGCGACCGCACCGCCGAGGAGATCAAGCGCACGATCGGCGGCGCGTTGGTGCTGCCCACGGACGAGGTCATCCACATGGAGGTCCGCGGCCGCGATCTCATCGACGGCCTGCCGAAGACCGTCGAGGTCAACTCGGAGGACGTGGTGGCCGCCTTGCGGGCCTCGCTGGACAAGGTCGCCAGCGCCGTGCGCCAGGTGCTCGAGCAGTCGCCTCCCGAACTCGTGTCGGACGTCATCGAGCGTGGCATCGTGCTCACCGGCGGCGGCGCGCAACTGCGCGGCCTCGACGTCTACCTGCAGCGCATCACGAACATCCCGGTCGCCATCGCGCCGGATCCGGAGGACTGCGTCGTCATCGGCACCAGCCGGGCCCTCGACATGGCCCACCTGCTGCAGGACGCCCGCAACCGCTACGACCGCGTCTGAGGCGCCGGATCGAGGCGAGCTGGCGCAACCGGGGCCGGCCGGCGACGGCGGCGCCGTGCGCGGCCGGCCCGCGTCCGAGCGTCGTCAGCCGATGCCGACCAGCTGCAGTTCGAAGGTCAGCGCCTGGCCCGCGAGCGGGTGGTTGGCGTCGAGCGTGACGCCGGCGTCGCGCTTGTCGACGACGGTCACCGGGACGGCGCCGCCATCCGGACCGCGCATGTGCAGCCGCGTGCCCACCTCGACCTCGAGGTCGTCGGGCAACTGCTCGCTCGGGACCTCGATGAGCAGCTCGTCGCGCCGCGCGCCGTAGGCCTCCTCGGCCGGGATGCGCACGGTCTTGCTCTCGCCGACGCGCATGCCGTCGACGGCCTGGTCGAAGCCGGGGATCACCTGGCCCGTGCCGAGCTGGAAGGCGAGCGGGTCGCGGCCCTCGGAGGCGTCGAACACGGTGCCGTCGTCGAGCTTGCCGGTGTAGTGCACGCGGACGGTGTCGCCGGAGGCGGCGGTGGTCATGGGGACTCCTCTCGCGGGCACCGGGGACGGCCACGCGCTCCGTGGCCGCGGGGGTGCACGCTCGTGCGCGCCCACGGGCCCGCACCCGGCCACCCTAACCCGGGTCGTCGGCGGCGTCCGTGTGACCCGCGCGACGCCGGCGTCGCGGCGTCCGCCGCCCGCCGGCGCGGCGTCGCTAGAAGCCCACCGCCGCGCCGTCCTTGCGCGACTCGCTGCCGGCGACGTAGCCGTCGCCGCCGCGCCAGGCGATCTGCGCGCCGCCGAAGGCGAAGCTGGCCCCGGGCGCCGTCGAGGTGAGCTCGTGCCCCAGGGCCCGCAGGCCCTCCAGCGTGTCGGGGGGGAAACCGGACTCGACGGCCACCGCTCGGCCCGCAACGACCCGCCAGCGCGGCGCGTCGGCCGCCGCCTGCGGGTTCTGTCCCTGCCCCACCATGCGCAGGACCATCTGCAGGTGGCCCTGGGCCTGCATCGGCCCGCCCATGACCCCGAACGCGCAGCGCGGCCGGCCGCCCTCGCTCAGGAACGCCGGGATGATCGTGTGGAAGGGGCGCTTGCCGCCCGCCACCACGTTCGGGTGCGCGGGGTCGAGCACGAAGCCGGCGCCGCGGTTCTGCAGCGAGATGCCCGTGCCGGGGACCACCACGCCGCTGCCGAAGCCGTAGTAGTTCGACTGGATCAGCGAGACCATCATGCCGTCGGCGTCGGCGGCCGCCAGGTAGACGGTGCCGCCGCGGCCGGGCGTCCCGTGCCCGGGATCGCCGGCCCGCGCGGGGTCGATGAGGCGCGCGCGCTCCGCCAGGTAGCCGTCGTCGAGGAGGTCGGCGGCGGTCACGTCGCGCATGGCCTCGGCGTCCGCCACCCAGCGGTAGGCGTCCGCCATCGCCAGCTTCATGGCCTCGATCTGCAGGTGCAACCACGGGACCGAGTCGACCGCGAGGTCGTCGAACGCGGGCACGTGGCGCAGTATGCCGAGGGCCAGCAGGGCGGCGACGCCCTGCCCGTTCGGCGGGATCTCGTGCAGCTCGTGCCCGCGCCAGGCCGTCGACACCGTGCCGACCCAGTCCGCGCGCTGGGCGGCCAGGTCGGCCGCGTCGAGCAGGCCCCCGCCGGCCCGCGCGTGCGCCGCGATCGCCTCGGCCAGCTCGCCGCGGTAGAAGGCCTCGCCCGCGCTGCGCGCGATCGCCTCGAGCGTGCGCGCCTGCTCGGGGAAGCGCCAGGTCTCCCCCGCGGCGGGCGTGCGCCCGTCGGGCGCGAACGCGGTCCGCCAGTCGGGCGCGTCGGCGAAGGCGGCGGCGGACGCCGCCCAGGCGCGCGCGATGACCGGCGACAGCGGGAAGCCGTCGCGCGCGTAGGCGATCGCCGGTTCGAACAACTCGGCGAAGGGGAGCCGCCCGAAGCGGCGCGACAGCTCGACCCAGCCGGACACGGCCCCGGGGACGGTGACGGCGTCCCAGCCCCGCAGCGGGATGGCGTCGCGGCCGGCGAAGCGCTCGCGGCGAAGCGCGCGCGGGCTGCGACCCGAGGCGTTGAGCCCGTGCAGCGCCTCGCCGTCCCACACGATGGCGAACGCGTCGGAGCCGATGCCGTTGCTGGTCGGCTCGACGACGGTCAGGGCGATCGCGGTCGCGAGGGCGGCGTCGACGGCGTTGCCGCCGCGCCACAGCATGCGCAGGCCGGCCTGCGCGGCCAGCGGCTGCGAGGTGGCGACGACGTTGCGCGCCAGCAGCGGGGTCCGTCGGGAGGGGTAGGGGGCGCCGAAGTCCATGGGGTGTCCCGTTCAGGCGGCGCCGAGGTCCGCGCGTGACCCGGCCTCGGCCGCCGGCTCGGGCCGCAGCGCCGCCCGCGCGCAGCGCGGCGTGAGGGTGTAGCCCGCGAGGTAGGCGAACGCCACGATGAGGAAGGCGGCGGCCAGCCACGCGGGCCGCTGCCCGGAGGCGGCCATCAGGGCCGCGAACCACGCGGTCACCGACAGCGCCACGGCCGCCGCCGTCGCGGAGGCGACGGCGGCGCCGCGGCCCGGCCGGCCCGCCAGCGCGTAGCCGAGGGCCAAGCCGATGGCCACGTGCAGCAGCGACATCCCCAGGAGCACGCCGGCGAGCACGTCACTCGGGCGCGGCCGCTCGTCCACGAGGAGCATGAGGCCCACACTCACCAGCAGCGCCAGCAGCGTCTGCGCCATGAACACGACGGCGTACGTCAGGCGCACGGCCCGCAGGGCGGTCGGCAGCGTGGGTGCGGCGGCGCCGAGCAAGGCGCCCAGCGGCCCGCGCAACGGTCGGGAGGACGGCGCCCCGGCGTCGGGGCGCGGCGAACCGGCCCGGGCGGCCACGTCAGTGGGCGGCGTCGGGTTCGTCGGTGTGGCGCACGACCCAGCCGGCGGCCAGGAGGAACGCGCCCGAGAGCGCCACCAAGCCGACGAGGACCGCGGTGGCGTAGACCATGATCGCGACGAAGGTACTCACGCCGCGGAGTCTACCGCATGCCGTGGGTCCGCGCGCCGGCGCCGGCGACCGCGGGCGGGCGCCACCGCCGCAGCAGCACGACGAAGCGGACGCTCAGCGCACCGCTGGCGACGGCCAGGCCGGCGACCAGACCCCACCACAGGCCGAGGCCCTCGAGCCCGCGGGCGAACGCCAGCCAGGCGCCGCTGCCGAGGCCCACGAACCAGTAGGACACCAGCGTGATGAGCATCGGCACCCGCGTGTCCTTGAGGCCGCGGAGGGCCCCCAGGGCGCTGACCTGCAGCCCGTCGAACAACTGGAACGCGGCCGCCACGCCCAGGAAGGCGACGGCGTGCGCCACCACCGCGGCGTTGCGGGGATCGTCGAGGTCGAGGTAGAGCGCCACCACCCAGCGCGGCGCCGTGAGGTAGAGGGTGGCGGTGGCGCTCATCACCAGCAGCGAGGCGCCGATGCCGACGACGCCGGCGGCGCGGGCGCCCAGCGGGTCCCGCCTGCCGACCGCGTGGCCCACCCGCGCGGTGGTGGCGACGCCGAGCGCGAGCGGCACCATGAAGGTGAGCGAGGCCGTCTGGATCGCCACCTGGTGCCCGGCGAGCGACGCGGGACCGAAGCGCCCCATGAGCAGCGCCGACACGGCGAAGAGGCCGGACTCGAACGCCACGGTGAGGGCGATCGGCCAGCCGAGGCGCAGCACCTCGCCGGCGGTCGGGCCGTCCCAGCGCCAGGGGCCCGCGAACACGCCGCGCCCACGGTCGCTGCGCCCGACGTAGACGAGTCCCGCCAGCGCCATCGCGGCGTACACCAGGCTGGTGGCGACGCCCGTCCCGGTCAGACCCAGCGCCGGGAAGCCCCAGCGGCCGAACATGAAGGCCTGGTTGGCGACGACGTTGAGCCCGACGCCGAGGAAGGCCACGAGCATGAGCGGTCGCGTGCGGCCCTGACCCTCGAGGTAGGCGCGCAGCGCGGTGAAGGCCATGAGCGGCAGGACGCCCGCCGAGGCCGCCCGCAGGTAGCCCTCGGCGGGCGCGACGACGGCCGGGTCCTGACCCATCGCCCGGAGCACGCTGGGCATGAGCCACAGGAGCCCCATCGCCGGCGGCGTGAGCAGCAGGCCCCACCACAACCCCTGGCGCAGCGCCGCGACCGCCTCGGCCGGGCGCCGCGCGCCGGTCGCCTGGGCGACCATCGGCCCGACGGCGAACAGCATCGACGACAGCACCACGGTGACGAAGAAGAAGCTGACGGCGCCGAGCGCGATCCCGGCCAGCGCCTCGGGACCGAGGCGACCGGCCATCAGCGTGTCCACGAAGCTCATCCCGTTCTGCGCGATCTGGGCGATCGCGAGCGGGAGGGCGATCGCGACCAGCGTCGGGAACTCGCGGCGGACGGCGGCGCGCACGCGTGCTAGCGTACCGCCGTGGCCGTGCTGCGAAGCGTCTGCCCGCTCGACTGCCCCGACACCTGCGCCGTGCGCATCACGCTGGAGGACGGCCGCGTCACGCGCCTCGAGGGCGACCCCGAGCACCCGGTGACCCGCGGCTTCGCCTGCGTGAAGATGAACCGCTACCCCGAACGCCAGCACCACGCCGACCGTCTGCTGCACCCGCTCGTGCGGGTCGGGGCGAAGGGCGAGGGCCGCTTCGCTCGCGTCGGCTGGGACGAGGCGCTCGACCTGGTGGCCGAGCGCACGCAGGACGCCGTCGAGCGGCACGGCGCAGAGAGCGTGCTCCCCTTCAGCTACGCCGGCACGATGGGGCACGTCGAGCGCGACCACCCGCTCGCCTTCTTCCGGGCGCTCGGCGCCAGCGAGCTCGACTGGACGATCTGCTCGGCCACCGGCGGTGCCGGTTGGGAGGCGAACTACGGCCCCCACAAGCTGGCCACCGACCCCGAGGACGTGCCGCACGCGCGGCTGCTGATCCTGTGGGGCATCGACGCCGCCCGCAGTCACGTGCACCTCATGCCCTTCGTCCGCGCCGCCAAGCGGGCGGGCGCCTACGTGCTGCACGTCGACCCCTACCGCAACGACACCACCCGGGTCGCCGACGAGCACTGGCAGGTCGCCGTCGGCGGCGACGCCGCCGTCGCCCTCGCGATGGGCCACGTCATCCTGCGCGACGGCCTCGAGGACCGCGACTACCTCGCGCGCCACGCCCGCGGCCTGGACGACTACCGGCGCGCGGTCGAGGCCTGGACGCCGGCGCGGGCGGGCGAGGTCGCGGGCCTGGCGCCCGAACGCATCGAGGCGATCGCCCGCCGCTTCGCCGAGGCGCGCGCCGCCTACGTGCGCATCGGCTACGGCATGACGCGCAACGAGGGTGGCGGCAACGCGGTGCGCGCGATCTCGCTGCTGCCGGCGCTGACCGGCGCCTGGCGCCACCGCGGCGGAGGCGGAGGCATCTCGACCTCGGGCGGCTTCGCGCTCGGCACCGCGCGCACGGCCGGCCGCCACCTGCTGCGGCCCGGCGTGCGGGTCATCAACCAGAGTCGCCTCGCCAGCGCCCTGCTGGAGCCGGAGGGGCCGCCGGTCGCCAAGCTGTTCGTGTTCAACAGCAACCCGGCGGCGGTGGCGCCCGACTCGTCGCGCGTGCGCACCGGGCTCGCGCGCGGCGACCTGTTCACGACGGTGCTGGAGCACTTCCAGACGGACACGGCCGACTACGCCGACGTGCTGCTGCCGGCGACGACCTTCCTCGAGCACCCCGACCTGTACACCGCCTACGGCCACTACCACCTGCAGTGGGCCGAGCCCGTCGTCCCGCCCGCCGGCGAGGCCCGCCCCAACACCTGGGTGTTCCGCGAGCTCGCGCGGCGCCTCGGCCTCGACGACCCGACGCTGGCGTGGTCGGCCGAGGAGGTCGCGCGAGACCTGCTCGCCAGCGGCCATCCGCACCTCGAGGGGATCACCTTCGAGCGGCTGCGCGCGGCGCGCTCGCTCAAGCTGCGCCTGCCCGAACCGTTCCGGCCCTACGCCGACGGCGGGCACCACGCCGACGGCAAGATCGCCTTCGACCCGCCCCCGCGGGCGGTGGACTTCGAGGAGCGGCCCAGCGAGACCTTCCCGCTGCGGCTGATCTCCCCGCCGGGCAGCCACGTGCTCAACACCTCGATGGGCAACCTGGCGTCGCTGCTCGCGGCGGCGGGAGGCGAGCCGCGCATGCTGCTGCACCCGGCCGACGCAGCGCGCTACGGCGTGCGCGACGGCGAGCGCCACCGGGTGGTGAGCGCACGGGGCGCGATCGTGCGCCGCATCGACGTCAGCGACGCCGCGCGCGAGGGGGTGCTGGTGGCGCTGGGGCAGTGGTGGCCCAAGCTGGCGCCGGACGGCCGCAGCCTCAACGACCTCACCAGCGAGCGCCTGACCGACCTCGGCGGCGGCAGCAGCTTCGGCAACGCCGTCGTGCGGGTCGAGCCGCTCTGAGCCCGGCCTCGGGCTTCCCCTTCTCATCCCGCCCCCCTGGTACCTTGGCGCATGGTCCGCGTCGCCCTCATCGCCCTGTTCGTGCTCGTCGCCGCGGTCGTGGCGGCGTGGCGCTTCGACGTCCTGCCCAACCCCTTCGCCCGCGAGCCAGCGCCACCGCCGGTGCCCGCGCTGCTGGCGTCCCTGGCCGCCGACGACGAGGCCGGCGTCGCCGCGGCCCTCGCAGCCGGCGCCGACCTGGCGGTCCTCGACGGCGAGGGGCGGCCCCCCCTGCAGGTGGCCGCCGTGCGCGGCCTGACGGAGGCCGCGGCGGCCCTGATCGCCGCCGGCGCGGACGTGGAGTGGGCCGGCGCGGACGGCGCCACCGCGCTGCTGCTGGCGCTGCGCCACGCGCCCGACACCCGCCTGCCGCTGCTGCTGCTCAACGCCGGCGCCGATCCGACGGTGGTCGACGCGCAGGGCCAGGGGGCCCTGGCGTACGCCAACGCCAATCCGGCGCTGCGGCACGGCGCGCTGGCCTCGCGCCTGCGCGAGCTCGCCGAGGCGCCCTTCGTGCGCGGCTGGCCGAGCGGCTACGTCCCGCCCGTCCCCGACGCCACGATCAGCTCGCGGGCGTCGCACTGGCCCAACGCCAACCGCGCGTACCGCAACGGCACGCACGAGGGCTTCGACTTCTACGCCGGCGCGGTGAGCGGCACGACGACGATCACCTACGGCACGCCGATCGTCTCGGTCGCCGACGGCGTCGTCCTGCGGGCCGACCACGACTACGTCGAGATGGGCCAGGAGACCTACGACGCGATCATTGCCGAGGCCAAGCGCGTCATGTCGACGCCCGAGGAGATTCTCGACCGACTGCGCGGCCGCCAGGTGTGGATCGAGCACGTGGGCGGCTTCGTCACCCGCTACGCGCACCTGTCCGACATCCCGGGCGACGTGACCGTGGGGGCCAGGGTCGCCCAGGGCCAGGTGATCGGGCTGACCGGGAACTCGGGAACGATCGACGGCGTCGAGGGGACGCAGAACGATCCCCACCCGCACGTCGAGATCTGGCGCGGGCCGGCCTACCTGGGCCAGGGGTTGGAGCCGGCGGAGATCTTCGCCCTGGCGGGCCAGGTGTTCGGCCAGGCGGCGCTGCCGCCGCGCTGGGGGCCGTGAGCCCGGCCGTCCCGGCGGCCCCTCACACGAGCGCGAGGACGGCCTGCGCGAGCACGATCTTGGCGATCGTGGCGACCGGGAAGACGGTCGTGTACCCCACGTGCGGCAGGTCGTTGCCCGTCTGTTCGACCGCGTAGCCCAACGCCGCCGGCTGGGTGTGCTGGCCGCTGACGACGCCGACCATGACGTTCATCGGCAGGCGCAGCAGGCGATGGCCGACGAAGAGCGTCGTGGCCGAGAGCGCCACGGTCAGGCCGAGCCCGCTCAACACGACGTCGAGACCGGCGCCGGCGCGCAGGGTGGCGGCGAAGTCGAAGCCGGAACCCGTGCCCACGCCCGCCAGGAACAGCAACAGGCCGAGCTGCCGGAGGGTGAGGTTGGCGGAGTACGGCAGCGTCCATACCAGCGGGCCGCTGCGGCCGATGGCGCCGAGGGCGAGCGCCACCAGCAGCGGGCCACCCGCCAGGCCGAGCCGCAGGACCCCGCCGCCCGGGAGCGGCACGGGGACGAGGCCCAGCAGGAGGCCCAGCCCGAGGCCGAGCGCCAGCGAGCGGACGTCGACCTCGGAGAGCGCCTGGTACGAGTCGCCGAACGCGCGCTCGATCGCGGGCATGTGGTCCTGCCGCGCGACGACGCGCACCCGGTCGCCGAGCTCCAGCCGCAGGTCGCCGGTCGGCAACAGGAAGGCGTCGCCGCGCCGGACGCGGGTGATCACGGCCCCCAGGCGCTGCGGCAGCCGCAGCTCGGCCAGGGTCCGGCCCGCCACCTCGGGGCGGCTGACGAAGAGGCGCCGGGAATCGATCTCGCTGCGCTCGAGGTCGAGGCGGGTGCCGGTCACCTCGCCCAGCCTGGGCGCCACCGCCTCGAGGTCGCCCTCGGAACCGACGAGGGTGACCTCGTCGCCCGGCCGCAGGACGGTGTCGCCCTGCACCGGGCGGACATCGGCGCCGCGACGGTAGCGCCCCAGGATGGCGTGCCAGCCCTCGCGCTCGCGCCACACGTGCACCGGCGCGCTCGCCAGCTCCTCGCGCGTGACGCGCACGGTGACGCTGCGCAGGTGCTCGCCCGCCACGCCGTAGTCGCGCTGGCCGCGCGCCTCGGCGGCGTAGTCGACGCGCCAGACGCGCTGCAGCACGGCGATCGCCAGGATGACCCCGAGCACGCCCCCGGGGTACGCCAGCGAGTAGGCGACGACGGGCGCCGAGCGCGCTCCGTCCTCCGCCCCGCGCAGGGCGTCCACGACCGCGGCGAGCGCGGGCGTGTTGGTCGTGGCGCCGGTGTAGAGACCGGCCGCGGCCGCCGGGTCGAGGCCGAGGGCCCGCGCCAGCACGACCGTGGCGCCCGCGCCGGCCACCAGGGCGGTCAGCACGAGCAGGTTCACGCGCACGCCGCGGCGGTCGAAGGCCCGCACGAACGCACGCCCGCCGGCCAGGCCGACGGTGTACACGAAGAGGGCGAGACCCAGCTCCAGCACGATCTCCGGCAGGCGCAGGCGGGGGTCGAGGGCCCCGAACGCGAGGCCCGCGAACAGCACGGCCGCGACGCCCACCCGCACCCCGAGGACGGGGATGCGCCCGAGGGCGACGCCGACGGCGGCGACGGCGAAGAGCAGGACCAGCGGATGCGCGGCCAGCAGCTCGATCACCGGTCCATCACACCACGCGCCGCGACGACCTCCGCCCGCATCGTCGCGCCGAGGCCGTCACCCGTCGTGCGGACGGCGCACACCCCAAGGCGTGCGCCCGCGGTCGGCGAGCGACCGCGGGCGCACGGGCTTCGGGAGGACGAAGCTCAGCTGTCCTGGATCTGCAGCTTGCGCACCTTCGCCTCGGGGGCCTTGGGCATCCGCAGGCTGAGGATGCCGTTGTGCACGCGCGCCTCGATGGCGTCGACGTCGACGCCCACGGGCAGGCGCACGGTCCGGGTGTAGGCGCCCCGCGGCAGCGTCCGGAGCCAGTAGCGGCGCTCCTCCCCCTCGGGGGCGGCCGGCAACTCGGCGCGGACCGTCAGCTGGCGGCCCTCGACGGAGACGTCGATGCCGCTCGAGGTCACGCCCGGCACGGCGAGCTCGAGCACGAGCGCGTCCTCGGTCTCGAAGAAGTCCATCGCCAGCGTGTTGGTCTCGCTGCGGCCGACGTCCTCGAAGAGGCGTTCGAAGCCGCCGAACAGGTCGTCGGCGAGGGTGCGGCGGACGGCGGGGGTGGCGTACGGGTTGGCGGTACGGACGAGGGACATGGTCACCTCCAGGGGGTTCGATGGATGAGCGGCGACGTATCACCGATCACCTCTTCGCACACACGATAAAACCTGAGTGCAAACGTGTCAAGTTCTCTTATATCGCATCACCCACGCTGGTCGCGCCGCTTCGCGCGGCGGACGGGGATTCGGTGGCACCGGGCCTACCATGGCCCATGGACACCTCCCCCGAACGCTTCGACCTGCTGCTCGTCGGCACCGGGCAGGCGACCGGCACCCTCCTCGCCGGTCTGCCCGACGACGCCCGCGTGGCCGTCGCCGAGGGCGGCGCCATCGGCGGCACCTGCGTCAACACCGGCTGCACGCCCAGCAAGACGCTCGTCGCCAGCGCACGCGTCGCCCACCTCGCCCGGCGCGCGGGCGCGTACGGCCTGGCGACGGGTCGCGTCGGCGTGGACTTCGCCGCCGCCATGGCGCGCATGAACGACCTGCGCCACGCCCACCGCGAGGGACTGACACGCACCCTCGCCGAGAAGCCGAACGTGACCCTCGTGCGCGGCTGGGCGCGCTTCGTCGGCCCACGGACGCTGCGGGTCGGGGATCGCACGCTGACGGCGCGGCGCGTCGTCCTCGACGTCGGCGCCCGCGCGGCGGAGCCGCGGATCCCCGGCCTCGCCGACGTGCCGTGGCTCGACAACGCCCGCCTGCTCGATCTCGAGCGGCTCCCCGAGCACCTGCTGATCGTCGGGGGCGGCTACGTCGCGCTCGAGTTCGGCCAGGTGTTCCGTCGCTTCGGCGCGGACGTGACCGTCGTGGAGATCGCCGACCGCATCCTCGGCCGCGAGGACGAGGACGTCGCCGCCGCCGTGCGCGAGATCCTCGAGCGCGAGGGCGTCCGCTTCGAGGTCGGTCGCGAGGTGGCGCGCGTGGCCCCGCAGGGCGACGGCGTGGCGCTGCACCTCGCGGACGGCCGCGAGCTCCGTGGCTCGCACCTGCTGGTCGCCGCCGGCCGTCGACCCAACAGCGACGGCCTGGACCTCGAGCGCGCCGGGGTCGCCAGCGACGAGCGCGGCCACGTCACCGTCGACGACCACACCCGCACCAGCGCCGAGGGCGTCTACGCCGTGGGCGACGTCAACGGCCGCGGCGCCTTCACCCACACCAGCGTCCACGACGCGCAGGTGCTGCTCGACCAGCTGCGGTCGGAGGGGGCGGCGCCCCGCCCGGCGTCGGCGCGCGGTGGGCCGGCCGGCGCGCCCCGCACGATCGGCGAGCGCGACCCCGTCTACGCCCTCTACACCGACCCGCCCCTGGGGCGCGTGGGGATGGGCGAGGCCCAGGCACGGGCCACGGGACGCCGCGTGCTGCGGGCCGTCATGCCCATGCGCGACGTCGCGCGCGCCCAGGAGATGGGCGAGACGCAGGGCCTCGTCAAGCTGCTGACCGACGCCGACAGCGACCGCATCCTGGGGGCCGCCGTGCTCGGCGTCCACGGCGACGAGGTCGTCGGCCTGTTCGCGCTGGCGATGCGCGCCGGCATGACGACCGAGGCGTTCCGCCGCGTCGTGCTGCCGCACCCGACCGTCGGCGAGCTCATGCCCTTCGTGCTCGACCGGCTGGCCCCCGTCGACTGACGCGCGCGCGACGCGAACGGCGCTCGGAGCGGGGCGGGCGCCCGCCCGGGCGCCGTCACCACGGCAGGTTGAACCCCCCGTGGTTCGTCGATCCGTAGTAGCCCTCGATCTCGTCGGGGATCCCGGCCACGTCGTCGACCACCTTGAACAGGTGCAGGTCGTGGTCCCCGATCGTCCCGGCGCGCACCAGCGTTCCCTGTAGCCATTGCAGGAGGCCTCGCCAGTAGGCGGTGCCCACCAGGAAGACCGGGAAGGGCTTGATCTTCTTCGTCTGGATCAGCGTCAGCGCCTCGAACAGCTCGTCGATCGTGCCGAAGCCGCCCGGGAAGACGACGAAGGCGGTCGAGTACTTCACCAGCAGCACCTTGCGCACGAAGAAGTAGCGGAAGTTGACCTTGTCCGTCTGGAAGGCGTTCGCCTCCTGCTCGTGCGGCAGCGCGATGTTGAGACCCACGCTGCGGCCGCCCGCCTCGAAGGCGCCCTTGTTGGCGGCCTCCATGATGCCGGGACCGCCGCCGGTGACGACCGCGTACCCGCGCGCCGCCAGGTCGGCCGTGAGCGCCTCCGCCTTGGCGTAGTCGGGGTGATCGCGACCGAGTCGCGCCGAGCCGAAGACGGTGACGGCCTTGCCGACGTCGGCCATCTCCTCGAACCCCTGGGCGAACTCGCCCAGGATCCTGAACATGCGCCAGGCGTCCTCGGCCATGGCGTCGATGACGTACTGCTTGCCGTTGATCTCCATGGCCGATGCTAACCGGCCGTCGCCGCCAAGAGCGGTTCGAGCGTCGCCTCGAGGCGGTCGGGGCGCGCCGCGCGCAGGCGCTCCGCGTCGTGGGTCCCCCAGGTCACCGCGTAGGTGGCCAGCCCCGCCGCCCGGCCGGCCTCGATGTCGTGGACCGTGTCGCCCACCATCCACACGCCGTCCGCGCCGAGCGCCGCCAGGGCGCGCCGCACCACGTCGGGCGCCGGCTTGTGGGGGAAGCCGTCGGTGCCCTGCACGACGTCCAGGGCGTCCCCCAGGCCCACGGCGGCCACCAGGCGCGCCGCCATGTCGCTGCGCTTGGTCGTGGCGACCGCCAGTCGGAAGCCGCGGCGCCTCAGGGTCGCCAGGGCGTCGGGCACCCCGGGGAAGGGCCGCGAGTGGCGGGTGAAGCGCCGCGGGTAGAGCCGGCGGTAGCTGGCCGACAGGTCGGCGACCCGCTCGACCGGCGCGAACGCCGCGTACATCGTCTCCAGCGGGAGGCCCACGTGCTCGCGCACGTCGGCCTCCGAGGGCGCCGCCAGGCCGAACTCCGCGAAGGCGTCGCGGAAGGCGCCGACGATGTCGGGCAGGGAGTCGACGAGGGTCCCGTCGAGATCGAAGACGATGGCGCGGGGGCGGGGCATGCGCGAGCGTAACCGGGCGGCGACGCGATGCCCGTCACCCCCGACGCCGGCCGCTGCTCGCGGTCAGCGGCGCCGCAGGTAGGCCACCGTCACCCCGAAACCACCCTCGTAGGGCACGGCGTCCTCGAAGCGCTCCACCAGCCGCTCGTCCTTGAGGTAGCGGCGCACCGCGTCGCGCAGCGCCCCCGTGCCCTTGCCGTGCAGCACGCGGACGCTCTCGACCTGCAGGGCGTGCGCCTCGCGCACGAGGTCGCGCACCTTCTCGATCGCCTCCTCGACGCGTTCGCCGCGGACGTTGAGCTCGCGCTCGAAGGCCGCGGCCGGCGCGACCGGCGCCTTGGCCGGCCTGCCGGCCTCCGCCGGCCGCACGAGCGTGGCCTCGTGACGGGCGACCTCGACCTTGAGGAGGCCGAGCTGCACGACGAGTTGGTCGCCGCGCACGTCGACCACCGGCCCCTCGGCCCCGTAGGCGTCGACGCGCACCATCGCCCCCGGCGCGATGCGCTCGGGTTCCGCGGTCCGCGCCGCGGCGGGCGCCCGTCGCCGGGTCTCGCGCCGCAGCTGGGCGATCGCCTCCATCGCCTTGCCGCGTTGGGCCGGGTCGCCGCGGGCCGTCTCGCGCCAGGCCTTGGCGCGAGCCAGGGTGTCCTGCAGGAGCGCGTCCGCCTTCTCGGCCGCCTTCTCCAGCAGCGCGGCCTCCTGCGCCCGCAGGCGCTCGATCTGCTCGCGCAGCAACTCCGCCTCGTCGACGGCCTTCGACCGCGCGCCCTCGGCCTCGTCGAGCTGCGCCTGCAGCGACGCCCGTTGGTGCTCGAGGGTCTCGAGCAGGCGCTCGAGGCGCGCGCCCTCGGGTCCCAGCACCTCGTGCGCGCGCGCGAGCAGCTCCGGCGACAGGCCGACCCGCTCGGCGATGGCCAGGGCGTAGGAGCGGCCCGGCTGGCCGACGACCAGCTCGAAGGTGGGCCGCAACGCCTCGACGTCGAAGCGCATCGCGGCGTTGCGCACGCCGTCGCGCTGCGCGGCGAACACCTTGAGCGGCGCCAGGTGGGTGGTGACCACGCCGAACGCCCGCCGCTCGACCACCGCCTCGAGGATGGCCTGCGAGAGCGCGGCGCCCTCGTCGGGGTCGGTGCCCGAGCCGAGCTCGTCGATGAGCAGCAGCGTCCCCGGGCCGGCGTCCTCGACGATCCGCCGCAGGTTGGTGAGGTGCGCGGCGTAGGTCGACAGCGACGCCTCGATGCTCTGCTCGTCGCCGATGTCGGTCAGCACGGAGCGGAAGGGCGGCAGCGTCGCTCGGCCCGCCGGGCCGTCGGCGGCGCGCCCGCCCGCGGCCACGAACAGGCCGGCGTGGGCCATGAGCACGGCCAGCCCCAGCGTCTTGAGCAGCACCGTCTTGCCGCCGGCGTTGGGGCCCGTCAGCACCAGCAGGGGCGCCTGGGCGTCGAGCAGGATGTCGTTGGGCACGCAGTTCGCGATGAGCGGGTGGCGCGCGCCGGGCAGGCGCACGGGGGCGCCGTCGGCGACCTCGGGCCGCACGAGCGCCCAGTCGCGCGCGAGCCTGGCGGAGGCGACCACCAGGTCGAGCTCGGTCAGCGCCGCCAGCGTCGGCTCGAGTCCCGGGTCGAAGGCCAGCCGCTGGCCCAGGGCGATGAGGATGCGGCGCACCTCGTCGCGCTCCTCGAGCTCCAGCAGGGTCAGCTCGTTGTTGAGCGGCACCACGGCGGCCGGCTCCACGAAGACGGTCGCGCCCGAATCCGAGGTGTCGAGGACCAGACCGGGGACGCGCGCCTGCGCGGAGGCCTTGACCGGGATGACGTAGCGATCGCGCCGCAGCGTGACGATGGGGTCCTGCACGTAGGGCGCGTACTGCTGCAGCAGCTGCGCCATGCGGTCGCGGATGCGCCCGCGCATCGGGTGCAGGCGCCGACGGACCTCGCGCAGCTTGGGCGTGGCGTCGTCGCGCACCTCGCCGCTCGCGTCGAGCTGCTCGCGCACCAGCCGCAGCACGGCGTCGAACGAGGCGAGCCCGAGGGCCAACTCGGTGAGGCGCGGCCGGTGGGAGAGCGCGATGGCGCGCTTCACCGTCGCCGCCGCGTCCATCGTGTAGGCGATGGCCAGGCACTCGGCCCCCTCGAGCATGCCGCCTTCGCGGACCCGCTCCACGAACGGGCGCACGTCCTCGACGCCGCCGAGCGAGATCGCGTCGCCGGTCAGGGCCTCGTCCACGCGCTCGTGGGCGACGCCCAGCGCGGCGCCGTCGAGATCGGGCCGCAGGGCGCGGGCGCGCGCCTGACCCGCGAAGGTCTGGCAGCGCTCCGCCAGCGCCTCCAGGACGCGGGGGAACGCCAGCTTCTCGAGGGTCGTCGGCAGCACGCGCATGGCGCCGCGATGATACGTCGCCCGCTCGGGCGCGCGCGCTCAGGCCCGCACGGGCTCGCGCGCGGGCTCCGGAGCGGGCGCGGCCGCGCCGGCGGGCTCGACGGCGACCTCGGCGCCCCGCTTGCGCGGCGGCACCAGGCCCATCGCGACGATGGCCGCGACGATGCAGGCGATGCCGGCGGGGATGAAGCCCCACACCCAGGCCTGGTTGTCGCCGGCGACACCGCCGAGGATGGGACCGACGATGCCGCCCACGCCGTAGGCGAGGAAGACGAGCGGGTAGTTCATGCCCACGTTGCGGTTGCCGAAGTAGTCCGCGGTCGCCGCCGGGAGCAGGGCGAAGTAGCCGCCGTAGTTGAAGCCGATCAAGGTGGCGCCGACGTAGAGCCCGATCTCCGAGCCGGCCGCGTAGAAGAACGCGATCATCGTCACGCCCTGCACGGCGCTCATCAGCGCGATCGAGCGCTTCCGCCCGAAGGCGTCCGAGATGCGCCCCCACAGGATGCGGCCGAGGCCGTTGGCCAGGGCGTAGAAGAGCCCCATCGCGGTGCCCGTCACGAGCAGCGCCCGGTCCTCGGACATCCCCTGCGCCACGAGGCTCTCGCCCCCGAAGAGGCGGATGATGCCGATGACCATGAGGCCGGAGATGGCGCCCACCAGGAAGATGAAGAACAGCCCCCAGTACTGCGGGGTGCGGACCATCTCCGCCTCGCTGAAGTCGACCCCCCCGGCGAGGTCCGCCGCCTGGCCGGTCGGCGGCGTCCAGCCCGCCGGTCGGAAGCCGTCGGGCGGGTTGATCATCGCCAAGGAGCCCAGCGACACGAGGACGGCGAACAGCGCGCCGTACAGCAGGAAGATGTCGTTGACCGTCCACCCCATGCCGTAGAGGCCCGTCCAGCCGGGCGTGAGGTCCACCGGCCCGAAGCGGAAGCCCTCGGTCAGCTTGATCCAGATCAACGCCCCGAAGCCGAAGCCCGCGACGGCCAGGCCCGTGATCAGGCCCTTCTTGTCGGGGAACCACTTGACCAGGGCGGCGATCGGGCAGACGTACGCCAGGCCGATGCCGGCGCCACCGAGGAGGCCG
>Ga0180436_10001557_pt1 | contig 22299 bp, 20 predicted proteins | sample SS_ome_2_FD_132434 | JGI IMG/M metagenome (GOLD analysis project Ga0180436, IMG submission 132434) | Hypersaline lake sediment archaeal communities from the Salton Sea, California, USA - SS_3_S_2 metaG | ecosystem: Environmental > Aquatic > Non-marine Saline and Alkaline > Hypersaline >... | reverse complement strand
TGTCCTCGAACTCGCGGAAGATCGTGCGCGGGCTCTTGCCCATGATGTTGGCGAGCACGTTCAGGCGCCCGCGGTGGGCCATGCCGAGGACGACCTCGCGCACGCCCTGCGCGCCGGCCTTCTCGAGCGCCAGATCGAGGAGCGGCACCAGGCTCTCGCTCCCCTCGAGCGAGAAGCTCTTCGCCCCGACGAACTTCTTCTGCACGAACTCCTCGAAGATCACCGCGTCGGTGAGCTTCGTCAGGATGCGCAGCTGGGTGTCACGCGACAGCTCGAGCCGATTGCGCGTGCGCTCCATGCGGTGCTGCAGCCACATGCGCACCTTGAGGTCGTCGATGTGCATGAACTGGGCGCCGATCGAGCGCGTGTAGGTGGCGCGCAGCCCGTCGATGACCTCGCCGACGGTCTTGGCGCCGTGGAAGGTCGTCGGCAGCACGGGCCGGCCCAGGTCGGCCTCGGTGAAACCGTAGAACGACGGGTCGATCTCCGCGACCTCGAAGGGCTCGCGCCCCAGCGGGTTGAGGTCGGCCACGCGGTGGCCGCGGACGCGGAAGTTGCGGATCAGGCGGTCGAGGCGCTGGTGCAGCTCGGCCTCGGAGGGGCCGCCGGCGGGGATGCCCTCGGGCGAGACCCTGACGCCCTGGTCCACCGCGCGCAGCGCCCCGTCCGCGACGCGCCCGGGCGGATCGAAGAGCGAGCCACGCCGGAAGGACGGGCCTTGCCGCGCTCGCTGCCTACCGAGTTCCCCATCCCAGCCGGCGAAGTACGCACGCCACTCGGGCGGCACGGACGCGGGATCCTCTTGGTACGCGAGGTGCAGCTCCTCGACGAAGGCGAGGCTGGCGGCGTTCGGCAGTTGGGGGACGTCGTCCATGGGTTCCTCGCGCCGGGGCCCGCGCCGCCTACGCGGCGGGGACCTCGGGGGTCGCGGCTGGGGTGTCGGGGCCCGGCGCGGATCCGGACCGCGGTTCGTCGCTGTTGTACCACGACCCAGGCGTCGTTCCGAGCGCTGGGACACCCTCCGGCTGCCGTCCCCGGCGCTCCCCGCGGCGGGCCCCGGAGCCCGCCCCGGCGCGCCCGGTCGCGCGGCCAGCGAAGGGGTCGGAGGCCGCCTCGCCGTGGTAGACCGGGCCATGCCGCACCCGACCGCCGACGACTTCCAGGCCGCCGCCGCCCGCGTCGCCCCGTTCGTGTACCGCACGCCGCTCGTGCGCCTCCCGCTGGCCAGCGGGGACCCGGTGTACGCCAAGGCGGAGAACCTGCAACGCACGGGCTCGTTCAAGCTGCGCGGCGCGACGAACTTCCTCGCGCGCCTCGACCCCGAGGTCCGCGCCCGCGGCGTCGTCACGCACTCCAGCGGCAACCATGCGCAGGGCCTCGCCTGCGCGGCCGCCGACCACGGCGTTCCCGCCGCCATCGTCATCCCCCACGGCGCCCCGGAGGTCAAGGTCGCCCGGACCCGCGCCTGGGGTGCGCGCATCGAACGCTGCGACAACGCCAAGGCGGCCCGCGAGGAGACCGCCGCCCGCCTCGCCGACGAGCTCGGCGCCACGATCGTGCCGCCCTACGACCACCCGTGGATCCTCGAGGGCCAGGGCACGGTGGGGCTCGAGATCCTCACCGACCTCCCCGACGTCGCCAACGTGTTGGTGTGCGTCGGCGGCGGCGGCCTCCTCGCCGGGGTCGCGGGGGCGCTGCGCGCCTCGGGGTGCGAGGCGCTGATCGTCGGGGTGGAGCCGGAGCTCGCGGCCGACGCCCGCGAGTCGTTCGTGCGCGGCGAGATCGTCGCCTGGCCCGCCGAGGACGTCGTGCGCACGGTGGCCGACGGCGTGCGCACGCAGGCGCTCGGGGTGCACACCTTCGCGGTGATCCGCGCCACGGTCGACGCCTTCGTCGCGGTGAGCGAGGACGCCATCCTCGACGCCGCCGCCTGGTACCTGCGCGAGGCACACCTGACGGTGGAGCCGACGGGCGCGCTGGCGTTGGCCGCCTACCACGCGCTGCAGCGCGGTGAGGGGCCCGTGCGGCTGCGCCCCGGCCCGACCGTCGTGCTCGTCAGCGGAGGCAACGCCGACCCGGAGGTGCTGGTCGACTTGGCGCGCCGGCCGTCCACCTGACGCCGGCGCCGCTTGGCCGACACAGCGCACGCCCCAGCGCGGCGTGCTCCGCGTCACCGCCGCCGGGGCGTGGCCTGCGGCAGCGGGTACGATGCGGCGATGTCGCCGCTCACCACCCTGACACTCACGGCCTTCGGCGGCATCGTGGTGCTCGCGCTGCTGATCTGGTCGCTGCTCATGCCGCGGCGCCGACCGCCGGATCCGCTGGAGCGTACGGCAGCGCGCCGCGCAACAGGACCGTCGCCCAGCGTCTCCAACGACGAGGTGCGCGGCGCGCGCGTGCGGCCCACGGACCGGCCCAAGTCGGAAGATCCCTTCGCGGAGTTCCTGCGCGCCGAGCGCGACGATCGCTGACCGTCGCGGTTCAGGCGCTGACGGCCGAGGCGATCTCCTTCAGGCGCCCGTAGGCCGCCTCGGCGCGGGCGCGCAGCGCCTCGTCGGGCCCCTTGCCCGCCATCATCATGTGCATCGTCATGTGGCGGTCGACGTCCCCGAAGATCGAGCCGAGCACCTCGACCTCCTCCCGGGAACGCAACGAGGCGTCGTCGCGGAACATGGTCGTGTAGACGTACTCGAACTGCCGCTCCGTGATGACCCCGGCCAGGAACTGGTCGAGCACGTCGAGGTAGGGCTGCAGGTTGCTGCCGGCCGCGGCACCGGCGGCAGCGACGACCTCGCCGGCGGGGAGCTGCGTGAAGCCGGCGGCCAACGCGTCGGGCGTGATCGCCCAGTTGTCGACGTCGAAGATCGCGCCGCCGTCTCGGAAGAGGATGACCTGCGGCGAGTGGTGGACGATGCCCGTGCGTTCCGCGACCAGGTTCGAGGCCGCCCGCGACTCGACCACGCGGATGAGGCCGACCATGAGGTCCTCGCGCGCCTCGAGCTGCTCCTGCAGGAAGCCGAAGCCCTGCATCGTCTTGTGGCAGGTGCCGGCCTTGAAGATGACGCTCGTGGGGTGGTCGGCGAGGAACGCCTCGACGTCGCCGGTGTCGGTCAGGTTCACGATGCGGTCGCGCAGCATGGGGGCCTCCAGGGGTGGGTTCGAAACCTGAGCACCATGATAGGGATACCGCGCGGATGCACCGTGCCGTGGCCGACCAAGCCGTCCCCTCCTCCCCCGCGCCGCCGACGGGACCGCCGCCGTGCTAGACTGCCGACCGCCAGACGCCTGGAGAGGTGTCCGAGTGGTTGAAGGAGCTCGCCTGGAAAGCGGGTAAACGGGTCAAACCGTTTCATGGGTTCGAATCCCATCCTCTCCGCCAGCCACGCCATCGCCGCCCCCCGGTCACCACGCTGGGGGGCGGTGCCTTCGCTGGCGGGACCGCTGCTCAGGTCTTGCCCCGGGGGTTGAACGCCTCGCGCAGTCCGTCCCCGAGGAGGCTGAGCGCCAGCACCACGAGGAAGATCGCGCTCCCCGGGAACAGGGCCATCCACGGCGCGGTCTCCAGGTAGCCCTTGGCGGTGTTGAGCATCGAGCCCCAGGCGGGCGTCGGCGGCTGCACGCCGAGCCCGAGGAAGGAGAGGCTCGACTCCGTGAGGATGGCCTGGGCGGTCGCCAAGGTCGTCTGTACGATCAACGGACCGCTCACGTTCGGCAGCACATGGCGGAGCACGATCCGCACCGACCGGGCGCCGAGCGCGTTCACGGCCTGGATGAACTCGCGATCCTTCAGCGCGATGGTCTCGCCGCGCGCGAGCCGCGCGAAGGCAGGGATCGAGACGATCGCCACCGCCAGGATCGTGTTCTGCATGTTCGCGCCGAGGACCGCCGCGATCACGATCGCGAGGACCAGGAAGGGCAACGCCATCAGGGCGTCGACGACGCGCATGACGATCTCATCGAACCAGCCGCCGAGGTACCCCGAGGCGATCCCGACGATGGTGCCGACGATCGAAGCGATGAACACGGCTGAGAAGCCGATGCCGAGCGACACCCGGGCACCGAAGACCACCCTTGCGAACACGTCCCGCCCGAGTTCGTCGGTGCCGAACCAGTGGAGGGCCGAAGGAGGCTCGAGGATGGCCGTGTAGGAGATGGCGCGCGGTGAGTGTTGCGCCAAGTAGGGGGCGAGCAACGCCACGGTGCCGAACGCCACGACGATGGCCAGCGCGACCAACGCCGGGCCGTTGCGTCGGAAGCGCTTCCAAGCCTTGGGCGCGTTGCCGCCGCGGACCGCTGTCACGTTGTCGGTGGCGCTCACCTCAGTACCGAATCCGTGGGTCGATGTAGGCGTACGCGACGTCCACGAGGTAGTTGATCACGAAGACGGCGATGGCCGTCACCAGCGCGATCGCCTGGATCGTGGCCAGGTCGCGGTTGAGCACGGAGACGACGAGCATGTTGCCGAGACCGGGCACGCCGAACACCTGCTCCGTGATCACGGCCCCCCCGATCAACACGCCGAGCTGAAGGCCGAGGACGGTGACCACCGGGATGATCGCGTTGCGCAACACGTGGCGGAAGACGAGCCGCAGTCCGCCGACCCCCTTGGAGCGCCCGGTTCGCACGAAGTCGAGGTCGAAGACCTCGAGCATGCTCGTTCGCAGGTACCGCGTGAGCACGGCTGCCGAGTAGAAGCCCAGCGTGACCGAGGGGAGGACCATGTGCAGGAGGCTCCTGATGGGATCCTCCCCCAACGGTACGTAGCCGCTCGATGGCAGCCAGCGAAGGTTGATCGAGAACCCGTAGATCAGCAAGATACCGGTGAAGAAGGTCGGCAGGCAGATGCCGATGATCGATACGACCGTGATGAGTCGGTCGATGAAGCGCTCGGGAAACATCGAGCTGACGATCCCAGCGAAGAAGGCGAACACGACCGAGATGAGGATGGCGTACGCGGTGAGCTGGAGGGTGATCGGCAGTTTCTGGCCGATCAACGTTGCGACCGGAACCCCCGAGTTGCTGACGCCGTAGTCGCCGCGCAACGCGCTGCCGAACCAGCGCAGGTACTGCACCAGGATCGGCTGGTCGAGACCCAGTTGCTGCCGAAGGGCGGCAACGTTCTCGGCGTTCGCCGCCTCGCCCAGGATCAGCATCGCCGGATCGCCCGGCAACAGGCGGACCATCACGAAGATCAACACCGTGACGAGCAGGAAGGTGGGCACGACCGCGACGACGCGGCGCAACATGAACGCGATCGGCATGGCGTACCCACCTCCCATCCTTCAGCGGCCGTTCACGGCCGGCCTAGCGGTCCTCGTTCAGTCTCGCAGGACCGCATCCTTGAGGACGAGGATGCCCGTGTTCGGCAGCAGGCGGACGCCCTCGAGGTCGGCGGTCGTCCCGACGAGCCGGACCTGGTTGGTCAGGAAGACGATCGGCACCTCCTCGCGGACGATCTCCATCGCCTCACCGTAGAGCGCCGCCCGTTCGGCCTGGTCGCTCGAGGACTGCGCGGCGGCAAGGAGTTCGTCGACCCGTGCGTTGCTGTAACCGGACCAGTTCCAGAAACCATCGGTGGTCAGGAAGCTCGTCACGTTGGCATCCGGGTCGGCCTGGCCGCTCCACTGCATCGTGAGGAACTCGAAATCGCGTGCGCCGTACCGGCGCTGGTACTCGCCGACCTCGACGGCGTCGATGCGCAGATCGACACCACCCTGCTCGGCCATCGCCTGGATCAACTGCGTCAACTGGTCCTCGGGCGAGCGGGCGATGGTGGTCAGCACCGGCGTGACGCTGCCGACACCGCTCGCCGCGACGAAGGCCTGGGCCTCCTCGGGCTGAGCGTTGACCAGCGCGTCGTCGGAAGGCACGTAGAACGGGCTGCCGGAAGGGATCATGCTGGTGGCGGGGAACTCCAGCCCGTTGAAAACGATCTGGTTGATCGCCTCACGGTCGAGGGAGGCGGCAACGGCACGACGCAGGTCCACGCTGTCGAACGGCGGCTTCGTGGTGTTCATGACGAGGATGCGCCAACCGTTGGTCGGCTGCCGAATCAGCGAGATGCTCGCGTCGTTCTGCGCCGTGACGTAATCGCGGCTTTCGATCGGGTAGATGAGGTCGACGGCGCCCGAACGGAGGTTCGCGTAGCGGACGGCACCGTCCGGGAAGAATCGGAAGATCACCTGTTCGATCGCAGGCGCGCCTCCCCAGTAGTCGGGGTTGCGTTCCAGCGTGATGTTGTCCTGCTGGACGCGGCTGACGAAGCGGAACGGACCCGTGCCGACCGGCGCGGTCCCGAAGGCGTCACCGGCGGCATCTGCCGCGGTCGGCGAGACGGGCGTGCTCGAACGGTCGGCCAGGTACGTGAGGAATGCCCCCTGCGGCCGGCCGAGCGTGATGCGAACGGTGAAGTCGTCGACCACGTCCACGGCGGTGACGTTGCTGAGTTGCTCGACGAAGGCACCGCCGGCGAGCGTGCGGGCGCGGTCCAACGAGTACTTCATGGCGCTCGCGTCGAACGGTGTCCCGTCGTGGAAGCTGACGCCCTGGCGCAGGGTGAAGGTGTAGACGAGCCCATCGTCGCTGATCGACCACTCCGTGGCCAGGTTCGGCACGACCGCGCCGCTGGGATCGAAGGTGAGCAGGGTGTCGAAGATCTGCTGCAGGACGACGTACTCCGAGGTCGCGGTGGAGCGGGCCGGGTCGAGGTTCGGCGGATCCTGGAAGAGGCCGACCGTGACGGTCTGGGCGGCGGCCAGGGCGAGCATGCTCGTCAGGACGAGGATGGACAGCGTTCGGAACATGGGACCTCCATCGGACTGTGGGGGGGCGGGAAGCGTCAAGCGGGAACGGTGCGGCGGTCGGCGACGATGTCACCTCCCTTGACGACCACCGGGATCTTGGCGTGGTCCTGAAGCAACGTGACGTCGGCGAACGGGTCGCCGTCGACCACGACGAGGTCCATGTAGCGGCCCGGTTCGATCGCGCCCACGTCCGGGAAGTCGATGACGCCGGCGGCGATCGAGGTCGCGCTCTTCAGCGCCTGGAGCGGTGTCATGCCGGCCTCGACGAGCATCTCGAGCTCGAACGCGTTGTCGCCGTGGCGGACGTGCGGCATCGCCGCGTCGTCGCCGCAGATGACGGTGACGCCCAGTTCGAGTGCGCGGCGCGTAGTGTTCCAGGCTGCGCCCACGGCCTTCTGCCGCCACGCTTCGAGGAGCTCGACGTTGCCGCCGTAGCCCAACGCTGCGCGGCCGTGTTGCCGGAACCGCCCCGGCACGCTGAGCGTGGGGCACAGCGCGACGCCCCGGTCGGCCATCATCTGCAGCTGGTCATCCTCGAGGTAGAAGCCGTGTTCGATGCAGTCGATGCCACTCTCGATCGCCCAGGTCGCGCCGGGTCCCCCGTAGCAGTGCGCGGTGACCCGCCGGCCGTGCCAGTGGGACTCCTCGATCAAGGCCGCCATCGTCTCGCGCGTCATCTCCGGAGCGCAGTAGCCGCGGTAGCGGCGCACGTGTTCCGTAAGGGTCGCGTTGAACTTGATGAGATCGACGTTGCGCGCCAGGTTGAGGCGGACGGCTTTGCGGGCCTCGGTCGGATCGTCCGCGACGGCGCGCGGGCTGGTCGACCGCACGTGGGGGGCGAGGAACTTGTCGAAGTCCATGTGGCCCGACGAGGACGTGATCCCCAACCCACTGACGTAGAGGCGCGGCCCGACGAGGTCGCCGGCGTTGATCGCGTTGCGAACGTCGACGTCGACGAAGTGGCGACACGCGACGTCACGCAGGGTGGTCCAACCGGCGTTCATCGACGCGACGGCGTTCTTGTAGCAGGCCAGGGCGAACGAACCGATCGACTCCTCGGCGGCCGCCGTGAAGAAGCGATCCTCCCCCGGCTCGCCGCTCGCCAACATATGCACGTGGGCATCGATGAGACCCGGAAGTACGGTCATGCCCGAAGCGTCGAGGAAGCGGGCGCCGGTGGGCACGAGATCGGCGCGGTAGTCGCGCACCTCGACGATCCGCTCGCCCTCGGCGACGATCAACAGGTCACGCCGTAGGGTGTCGGTCACGCCATCGAAGAGCGTTCCCGCCCGTACGAACAACTGCTCTGGCACCTTCGGCCTCCGATCGAGTCGTGTGTGTCGACCACCCGCTGACTTCTTATCCCTCGGGTATGAACTCCGGAAGCCTACCCGCGCCATCGCATGAAGTCAACGTTTCCCTCGTGCCAAGAGCCGCGGAACCCGCGCCCGGTCGAACGCTTCAGTTCACGCTCGACACGGCAATGCTTTGGCTTCTGCGGCCGCGACCCGCGCGCGGCAGCGGTTCGATCGGTTTCCGTGTAAACTACGAAGCGTTCCATGGACATCCGGATCGACCGCGACCTCCCAGTCCCCGTCAAGACCCAGATCACGGGTCAGGTCGAGTACGCCATCTGCTACGGCGAGTTGTCCGCCGGAGCTCGGTTACCACGTGTCCACGAGCTCGCGCAGACGCTCCAGGTCTCGCCCGTGACCGTCTCGCACGCCTATGCCGAGCTGCGTCAGCGCGGCCTGATCCACAGCCGCCGCGGGCTCGGGACCTTCGTCGCGGACGACGCGCATCACCAAGCGCCCGCCAGCGCCGCCGTGGCCGCGCTGGCCGAGGCGCTGCAGCGGGTGCGGATCATGGCCCAGGCGCTCGACGTCGATCGCATGCACCTGCACCGGATGCTGGAGGGCGCGTTCCAGGAGAGCCCGGGGAGCTCGGGTCTGGAACTCGGTCACGTGGGGGTCTTCAAGGTGACCACGGCCACCTACGCCGCCGAGGTCGCCCGGCAGCTCGGCCAAGGCGACCGCATCGCCGCCTGGGCGATCGACGAGCTGCAGTCCTCCCGTGGCGTCCGCGCGCTGCTTGGCCGATGCGACGCGGTGCTCTGTCTTCCCAACCTCATGCCGCAGGTGCGAGAGCTTCTTGGCACGACGGCCCGAGTGTTCGACGTACCCGTGGTCCCTTCCGACGCCACCGCAGAACGCCTCGGGGCCATCTCGCCCCACAGCGCCGTCGGCGTCGTGGCCGCATTCCCGAAGTTCCTGCCCATCATCAAGCGCGGCGTGCGGCTCCTCGCGCCAGGGCTTCGCATCGTCGGCGCCTGCGTCGATGACCCCGACGAGATCGCCGCCTTGGTGCCGCGGTGCGACGCGCTCGTGGTGGCGTCGGGTTGCGTCGTGCCCAACGCTGGGATCGAGACCGTGGAGTTCATGCACGCGCCGGACACCCGCCACATCCGCGACGTTCTCGCTCCGCAGCTAGCCGCGCTGCGCGCCGAGCGCGTCGTCACCACGGACCGCTGAGGCGCAGGGCGGGGGCAGCGCCAACCAGGGGTTGCACGTTCCCATAACGTCCGTTATGCTCCGGGGGTCAGGACATTTGTCCCGGAGGCGGGGCGGGGAGGTGGCCCGTTGCGACACGGCGCGACAGCTGGCGTGACCCAGGACGACACCCTGCGCGACGCGGTGGCCGACTACCTCGTCGAGCACGGCATCGCCGATCTCACCTTCCGATCCCTGGCGGATGCGCTCGACATCAGTACCTTCAAGATCGTCTACCACTTCGGCTCCAAGGCCCAGTTGATCGACACCGCCCTGCGGCGTGTGTCCTGGCGTGAGGTGGCCGAGGTCCAGTCGTGGATGGCGCAGCCCGCCGGTCCGCCGCCGAGCGTCGGCGAGGTCCTGCGGCGCTACTGGGCCTGGTGCCTGCGCCCGCGCCGGCAGGCGGTCATGCGCTTGTTCATCGAGGCCGCCACGCTGGCGATGCGCGATCCGGAATCGTACCCGCCGGTCGTCCGCGACATCCTGCAGGAGGGCATCGACCTCGAACGGCAGATCGTGGTGGCCGCCGGCAGCGACGCCGGTGAGAGCGTCGCGATCGCCACGCTGGTCAACGGTGCCGTCTGGGGTCTCCAACTCGACCTGATCGCCACGGGTGACGCCGTACGGACCACGGCGGCCGTGCACCAGCTGGCCGCCCTCGTCGACGACCACCTCGCGCTGTCGCGCGCCGCCGCTCCCACCCAGACCCCCGCCTCACCGCCCACGGAGGAGAGTGCATGAGCCAAGACCGCCAGTCCCCGACACCCAAGAAGAAGCGTTCGATCGCCCTCGAGTCGCGCGTCTCGCGCCGCGACTTCCTCAAGACGGCCGGCAGCGGCATCATCGCCGGCGCCGTGGCCGCCACCATCCCACTGACGGCCTCACGTGCCTACGCCCAAGGCGCCTGGGACGACGAGTACGACGTCGTCGTCGTCGGCAGCGGTGCTGCCGCCCTGAGCGCCGCGGCGACGGCGCGCCACGAAGGACTCTCGGTCGTCGTGCTCGAGAAGGCCGCCGTCCCCGGCGGCACCAGCGCGCGTTCGGGCGGTGGCTACTGGATCCCCAACAACCGCGACCTGCGGGCCGCCGGGATCGAGGACCCGAGGGACGACGCCCTGCGCTACATGGCGCGCTACTCGTTCCCCCACCTGTACGACCCGAACCACGAGACGCTCGGCTTGCCGCGCCACAACTACGACCTGATCGCGTCGTTCTACGACCATGCCGCGCCGGCCGTCGAGTACCTCGAGGAGATCGGCGCCCTCGCCTCCGAGGCCGAGCTCCCGGGCAAACCCGACTACGCCGAGCACCTGCCCGAGAACCGCGTGCCCCTGGGCGGCCGGACGATGTACCCGAAGCGCTTCGCCGACAGCCTCCCGTTCGGCGGCGGCGAGATGATCCGCCAACTCTCCACCTACCTCGGCCAGCAGGGCGTCGAGATCCGCACCTTCCACCGCGTTCAGCGCCTCGTGAAGAACGACGCGGGCGCCGTGGTGGGCGTCGAGGCGGACGTCCAGGAGAGCGGCGAGGTCGCGATCCGGGCCCGCCGCGGGGTGATCTTCGGCACCGGCGGGTTCACCCACCACCCGCAGATGATGCTCGACTTCCAGCCCTTCGGCACCTACGGCGGCTGCGCGGTGCCGTCGAACACCGGCGACTTCGTCACCATGGCGACGGAGATCGGTGCCCGCCTGGGCAACATGAACGGCGCCTTCCGGCTGCAGGTGGTGCTCGACCAGGCCCTCGAGTACTCGAGCATCCTCACCGACGTCTGGCAACCGCCCGGTGACTCCATGGTGCTGGTCAACAAGTACGGGCGTCGCGCCGTGAACGAGAAGCGCCCGTACAACGAGCGGACGCGCGCCCACTACGACTACGACGCCAGCCGGGCCGACTACCCGAACCGGCTCCTGTTCATGGTGTGGGACCAGCGCACCGCCGAGCTCTACGCCAACCGCTTCCCCATCCCGGCCGCCGGCGCCGAGGCGCCGTTCGTCGTGAGCGGCGAGACGTTCGCCGAGCTGGCCACGAACCTGAGCGCCCACATCGACACGCTACGGGGCAAGATCGGCCCCATCGCGAACCTCGGGGCCTTCGACCTGGACGAGGGCTTCGCCGCGAACCTGGCGACCGCCGTCGAGCGCTTCAACGGCTTCGCCCGCAGCGGCGTCGACGACGACTTCGGGCGCGGCTCCTACGCCTACGACGTCGAGTGGCACCAGCAGGTCTTCTCGATCCCGAACCCGGACACCGGGCACGACCTCTCCGAGCCGAACGTCACGATGGCGCCGATCTCGGGGACCGGTCCCTACTACGCCGCCATCCTGGTCGCGGGGACCCTCGACACCAACGGCGGCCCGGTCACCGACGCCCACGCGCGCGTCCTCGACGCGTACGACCGCGCCATTCCCGGTCTTTACGGCGCCGGCAACTGCGTCGCCTCCCCCACCGGCCACGCCTACTGGGGCGGCGGCTCGACGCTGGGCCCCGCCGTCGCCTTCGGCTACCTCGCCGGGAAGGACGCCGCCAGCGCCCCGGTGAACGTCGGTGAGGTCGTCGGGACGACCGCGTGACGAAGCCCCGACCCTACGCGCTCCTCGGCCTCGCGGCCGCGGTCCTCGCCGTGCTCGTCTCCGTCGGCCTCGCCGGCGGAGACGAGCACGGGGCGGCGGACCTGGGTGAGCCGGTCTCGCTCTCCGCTCAGGTGCAACCGTTCCTCAACTTCCAGTGCGTGGCCTGCCACCTGACGGGCGCCGAGAGCGGCGGGCTGAACCTCGAACCAGGCAAGACCCGCGCAGAACTCCTCGAAGACTCCAATGGCGCGTCGATCCCGCGCGTGACCCCCGGCGATCCCGAGGCCAGCTACATCGTCCACAAGCTGCGCGGCACCCACCTCGAGGTGGGCGGCAGCGGCAGCCTCATGCCCCAGGGCGCAACGAGCGTCTCCGAGGAGCTCCTCGCGCTGGTCGAGCGCTGGGTCCTCCAGGGCGCGCTCGACAACTGACGTGTCGCGCTCCATCCTCGCCTACCTCCATCACGGGCCCGACGCCCCCGGGCGGCTCGTCATCGCCCTCCACGGCAACGCCGAGGACGCGCCGCAGGGCTTGGACCTCGGCCGCGAGCTCTTCCCCGATGACCTCATCGTCGCCCCCAGCTCGCCCCGCCCCATGGACCCGAGGTACGGCGACACACGCGCGGCGCACGAACGCAAGCTCTGGTTCTTCGTCCAGGGTGGGTTCATCGAGCCCACCCTGTTCGGCGAGACGCTCCGTCAGGTGGAACTCCTGCTCCATGACCACGTGGATCGCCTGACGGCCGACGCCGCCAAGGATCCCGGCGTGTGGCTCATCGGCCGGGCCGAGGGCGGCACCCTCGCGCTCGCCCTCGCCGCCGTCTGGCCCGAACTCGTGGACGGCGTGATCGCCATCGACGCCGTCTGGCCCGACGTGCCGGGTTGGCACCCAGCGGAACGCGGCGCCGCCCCGCTCGACGTGCGCCTGCTGCGCGACCGGCGCGACGGCCGCGACGCGGACGCCGCCGAGGCCCGCATCCGCGAGCGCTTCGAGCGCGTGGGTGCGGTCGTCACGACCGCCAGGCTCACCGACGACGCTGCGACGCCCTAGCGCCGCCCGCCCTCACTCGTAGCGCAGCGCCTCGATCGGCGACAGCGCCGCGGCGCGGCGCGCCGGCCACACGCCGAACGCCACACCGGTGGCGACCGACACGAACAGCGCCAGCGCGATGATCCCGGGGTCGAGCACGAAGACGTCGAGGAAGGGCACCAGCGCGACCACCGTCCACAGCACCGCGATCGAGAGCAGCACGCCCAGGATCCCGCCGATGACGGTGAGCACGACCGCCTCGATGAGGAACTGCTGCAGGATCGTGCGCGGCTGCGCCCCCAGGGCCTTGCGCAAGCCGATCTCGCGGGTGCGCTCGGTGACGCTGACCAGCATGATGTTCAGGATGCCGATCCCGCCGACCACGAGGCTGATGGCACCGATGCCTCCGAGCAGGGCCTGCAGGATCACGGTGATCGTGTTGAACAGCGACAGGGCCCCCTCGATCGACTGGACCTGGTAGCTGTCCGGATCGCGCCGGCGGTCGAGGATCGCCCGCACCTGCTGCTCGATGGCCGCGGCGTCCCGGTCGAGCGCGATCGTGATGGGCAGGAAGTCGTAGCGATCGCGCGCCACGCCGGGCGCGTCGCGGTAGAGGCTCTCGAGCGGCACGTCGCCGCTGACGTCGTTGGCGAAGGCGCCGAGCGCGCCGCCCACCCGCTTCTTGACGCCGATCACGGTGTAGAAACTGCGGTTGCCGCCGCTGGTCTCGAGCATGAGCTCGCGCCCGAGCGCCTGCCCGGAACCGAAGTACTCCTCGGCCGCGTCGGCCGACAGCACGATGACCTGGGCAGCGGCCTGCTCGTCGCGCTCGTCGAAGAAGCGGCCCCGGTCGAGCTCGATGGAGCGGTCGATGCGCGGGGCGGCGGCGGTGGTGCCGACCACGTTGAGGCGCAGCCGTTCGTCGCCGGCGGTGGCCCACACGCGCGTGCTGCGCTGGCGCAGGATCTCGATCGGCAGGCGGCCGAGGGATTCGACGTCGGCGTCGGTGAAGGGGACGCCCTCGGGGTGGTCGCTCACGGGGATGACGAACAGCGACTGCGCGCCGAACGCCTGGATCTCGCCGGTGATGCCGGCGGTGGCGATCTGGCCGAGGCTGACGGTGGTGGTCACCGCGAACACCCCGATGACCACGCCGAGGAGCGTGAGCAGCGTCCGCAGGCGGTTGCCGTACAGCGCCTCGAGCGCGGTCTTGAGGTTCTCGATCAGCATCCCGCCACCCCCTCGTCGGGGCGACGGCGCGTCTCGACCACCTCGGAGGTGGCCACACGACCGTCGAAGATGCGGATGATGCGCTCGCAGTGCTCGGCGACGTCTTGCTCGTGGGTGACGATGAGGATGGTGCGGCCCTCGCGGTGCAGCGTGTCGAACAGGGCCAGAATCTCCTGCCCGGTGGTGCTGTCGAGGTTGCCGGTGGGCTCGTCGGCGAGCAGGATGTCGGGCTCGGTGGTGAGCGCCCGCGCGATCGCCACGCGCTGACGCTGGCCGCCGGAGAGCTCGTTGGGACGGTGGTGCACGCGGTCGCCCAGGCCGACGCGCTCGAGCGCGTCCAGCGCCTTGCTGCGTCGCTCACGTGGCGGCACCCCGCGGTAGAGCAGCGGCAGCGCGACGTTGTCGAGGGCGGTGGCGCGCGGCAGCAGGTTGTACGACTGGAACACGAAGCCGATGCGGCGGTTGCGGATGACCGCGAGCGCGGCCTCGTCCAGGTCGGCGACCTCGTTTCCGGCAAGATGGTAGGACCCGTCGGTCGGCACGTCGAGGCAGCCGAGGATCTGCAGCAGCGTGCTCTTGCCGGAGCCGGACGGCCCCATGATCGCAGCGTACTCGCCACGGCGGACCTCGAGGTCGAGGCCGCGCAGCGCGTGGACCTCGACGCCGCCGCCCAGCACGTACACCTTGCGCAGTCCGCGCGCGACGATGACGGCTTCAGTCGTCAAGCGCGGGCCCCCCGCGGTCCGGCGGCGCGAACGTGACGCGGGCCCCGTCCGCGATCGCATCGACGTCGACGACGGCGACCAGGTCGCCCGCGCGCAGCTCGCCGGGCGCCGCGCCCTCGGTGGCCGGTCCAGCGCGCACGGCGGCGACGGTCGGGTTGCGCTCCAGCACCTCGACCGGGACGTGCTCGGCCGTCCCCGCGCCGTCGTCGGCGAGAACGCGCACGACGTACCTCGCCCCGTCGCGTCCACTGATCGCCTCCAAGGGCACCAGGAGCGCGTCGGGGATCTCACGCACGCGGACCCGGACGGTGACCGTGTACCCCGGCCGCACGGTGGCCCCGGGCGGCTCGTCGAAGGTGAGCACCGCGCTCACCTGGGCACCCGCCCCCTCCCGCTGCGCGACGGGGCTGATCCGCGCCAGGCTCGCCGCCAGCCGCACGCTCGCGTCCGCGTCGGGAACGATGTCGGCTCGCTGGCCCACGAGCAGCTCGACGGCGCGGTTCTCGTCGAAGCGCCCGCGCACCTGCAGTTCGTCGGTGTCGACCACGGTGACGATCGGCTGCGTCGCCACCTGATCGCCCGGACGGACGCTGACGAGGGTGACGACACCCGCGAATGGCGCGACGAGGACGGCGTCCTGCAGGCGCGCCTCGAGGTTGCGCAGGTTGATCTCCAGCTGCGCCAGCTGCGCGTCGCTGGCGGCGATCTGCGCGGCGGCGAGCTGATCGAGGTTCACCAGCCGCGAACGGGCCGAGGATGCGGTGAGACGCGCCTGCTCCAGGGAACGCTCCGCCGCGTCGAGGGCCTCCTCGCTCGCGCGTAGGGCGACGCTGGAGGTCGCGCCGACGTCGAACAGCCGACGGGCGAGTTCCGCCTCGCGGGAGGCATCGTCACGAGCGCGCTCGGCGCGCACCACGGCGTCCTCCGCCTGCCGGACGGAGGACTCGAGTTCGAGGCGGTCGACGCGCTGCTGGGCCTCGAGGCGGTCGCGGTCCGCGCGCGCCGACGCGAGCGACGCGCGCACCGCTTCCGCGTCGCGCTCGAGCGCGCCCACGTCGAGGCGGGCCAGGACCTCGTCGGCCTCGACCGCGGCGCCCTCCACGGCGCGCACCTCGGCGACGGTGCCGCCGAAGGAGAAGGCGAGCGCGCGCTCGCGCTCCGCCTCCACCACCCCGGTGCCGGTGACCTCGCGCACGAAGGCGCTGCGGGCGAGAGGCTCGACGACGGTCGCGACGGCCGGGACGGGACGGCGGCCCTGCCACACGACGGCCGCGGCGACCGCCACGATGATGAGCGCGAGGGCGATGAGCCAGAGGCGGCGACGGCGTGTCACGCGAGGGGCCGGTTGGCCGATGGGTTGGCGGAGGGCGTGGTGGTCTCCATGCTGTTCGCAGCGTACCGCCCGGCGCTTGCCGTCCGCGTCGCCAAGGTCCGCCGCACGGCATTCGCCTCGGCGGGCGGAGCCCCGCTACGCCGCGCGCCGGCCGGCGAACTGGCGGTCGGCGGCGCGCCGAGACGCGTGAAGAAACCGGTAGAAGAACCACCGAGACGCCGTCTATCGTCCTTGTGATATCTGGCGCGAGGCACCCCCGAGGGGATGCGATCGAGGGGCGCGCCGTCGGCAGAGGAACGATCACCGTTGGGAGAGAACGGAGTAGCGCTCACGGCATGCGCCGTTCCACGCACCCGGCCGTGACCCGCGTCCCGACGCGGAGCCGCGACCGTCCCTCGTCCAGCCGCGCGGCGGCTCGACGCCGCTGCAACGCGCGACTCGCGCATCCCATCGAAGGTGAACCCATGCCCCACGCCGTACGCAACGTGCTCGTCTCGGCGATCGCCTCGCTCGCGATCCTCGCCCACGCTCAGACCACCTTCCCCATCGAGCTCGACAGCGTTCGGACCGGGGTGATCCCGACCGAGGAGATCGGTCACGTCTACGTGCTCGACGTCCCCGACGGCATCGTCGGCTTCCGCGTCCTCGTCCAGGCGGGCGGCGACGATGCCGACCTGGCGGTGTACTACGGATCCGAGGAAACCGAGCTGTTCTACGACATCAGTTCCGACCCCGACCCGTCGTTCGCCGTCGATGGGCCACGCCGCGGACGGTACGAGATCCACGTCTTGAACCTCCTGTGGAAGCCCCTGCGCTACGAACTCACGGTAAGCACCACGCAGGGCCGTCCGGTCGCGCCCCGACCGGGCAGCGGGCCTGGGGCGGTCGGACCCGGCTCCGCGGTGCCGACCGTCTCGATCGGGGTCGCCGCCGTCGCGCCCGGCGACCGCATGCGGGTGGACTTCGAGGGCGCGCCGGGGTACGCCCGGGATTGGGTGGGGCTCTTCCGCGAGGGGGCGGCAGACGAGGTGTTCGTGACCTGGGCGTACACCGAAGGACAACGGGCCGGCCAGCTCGCGTTCGAAGCGCCGGACGAACCCGGCCGCTACGAGTTCCGCCTGTTCGAGAACGACGGCTACACCCGCCTGGCGACGAGCCGTGCGTTCGAGGTGCGCGCGTCGTCGGCACCCCACATGGCAGCGGTCAGCGTCCCGTGCGACCAGCTCGCCAACCGCGCACCCGTCGCGGACCTGGCGGTCGGAGCCAGCCTCACCCTCTTCTGCCCGGCGGACTGCAGTCCCTCCGGCCGGCTGTGGGGCACCGACGTCTACACCGACGATTCTCAGGTGTGCCTCGCGGCCCGCCACGCCGGCGTGATCGGCCCGAAGGGTGGCGCCTTCGGCATCACGATCACGGCTGGCGAAGGCGGCTACACGGCGTCGACCCGCAACGGCGTGGCCGCCGCCAGCTGGGGCCGCTGGAGCCGCAGCTTCACCGTCGCACCAGCGGACGGCACCGCCGTCGTCGCCGACACGTCGACCGCCGTTCCCCTGGCGGGTGCCTGGCGCGTCAACGCCAACGGACACCGTGGCACCCTCACGTTCGAGTCGGACGCCGCCGGTTGGCGGGGCACGCTCGACCTCGGCCGCACCGAGCCACTCGACGACGTGCGTTTCGATGGCCGCACCCTCCGCTTCACGCGGCCGCTCGGCGCATCCACCCAGGAGTACGTCGGCGAGTTCGAACGCGACGGGGCAGTCCTGCGCTTCAGCGGCACCTTCTACCAGGGCACCGCCCGGACGCCCTACCCGTGGACCGCGGAGCGGTAGCCGGGACCCTCGGCCGAGACGCCGTTGCACGGCCCCCACCCGCATGATCTTGGCCGCCGGTCCGCCTCGTCACGGACCGGCGGCCGGCTGATCGAGGTACGTGAGCCCGGAACGGGTTGGCACGCGAGGTGTACGTCGGCGACACCCCACCCCAGACGGAACCGCCATCATGGATTCATGCGCACCCCGCCCGCGACGTGGGCGCCCAGCGCGCGAGGAGACGAACCATGAGCGAACTCGTCGTGTTCACCTACGCCCACCCGGACCGCGCCACCGAGGTGCTCCAGCACGTGGCCAGCCTGCAGCGCGAGCACATCCGCAAACCGCTGGTGACGATCGAGGACGCCGCCGTCGCGGTGAAGGGCGAGGACGGACGGGTCCGCATTCGCCAGACGCTGGAGAACGCGCTCAAGACCCGCGTCGTCGCCACCGGTGGACTCTGGGGGGTCTTGGTGGGCTTCCTGTTCGGCGGACCCCTGCTCGGCGCGCTCGTGGGCGCCGGCGTCAGTTGGCTCGCCGGCCGCAAGATCGACTTCGGCATCGCCAACGACTTCATCACCGAGGTCAGCGACGACCTGCGGCCGGGTCGCTCGGCGCTGTTGCTGCTCGTGAAGGACACGCCGATCGACACGCTCGCCGAGACCCTCAACGCCCAAGGCGGGCGCCTGTACCACACGACCCTCTCCGACGACGCGGCCGCCGCCTTCACGCAGGCCGCGGAGGCGCCCGAGATCCGGTCGCTCGCAAGCGAGCCGTCGCTCATGGAGGAGCGGGGCCTCGCCGAGGACGCCGGCTGAGCCACCCGCGCACGCAGGCGCACCACCCCCGGCCCCGGCGGTCCCCGCGCGTGAAATCCCCTGACGCCTCGCGCACACACGGGCGGTAGATTGGCGGGGCATGCCTGCGAGATCCGTCCCCCGCGCCCGACCTCGGTCCGCCGGCCGACCGCGCCACGTGGCCGCATGATCCGCGGCGTCCGCACGCGGGCGCACCTGCTGGCTCTCCCCGCCACCCTGGTGTTCGCCGTGTTCAGCCTCCTGCCGCTGCTGTCGGTGCTGCGCTTCGCCACCTGGCGCTGGAGCGGGACGACCGATCCGCTGCCGGTGGGCGCGGCCAACCTCGCACGGCTGCTTTCGGACGGGGCCCTGTGGGCCTCGCTGGGCACGACCGCCATGTTCGCCGCGATGGCCCTGCCGGCCTTCCTGACGCTGTCGCTGGTCATCGCGCTGGCAATCGAGGGCGTGCGCTACGAGCGGGCGATCAAGGCGCTGCTGTTCGCGCCCGGGCTGATCACCGTGGGCGGCTCGGCGATCGCCTGGTACCTGCTGTACAACCCGGACTTCGGACTGATGCCGGAGCTCACCGGCGTGGTCCTTCCGTGGACCTCGCAGCCCTGGGCCGCGCTGCTCTACGTCGTGCTCTTCACGCTGTGGCAGCAGACCGGCTACGGGGTGCTGGTCGCCTCCGCAGCGCTGCGCGGCATCCCGCGCGAGGTCAAGGAGGCGGCCCGCGTCGACGGCGCGACGGAGGGCGAGGTGCGGCGCCGGATCGTGCTGCCCATGCTCGGCCCCACGATGCTCTTCCTGACGATCATCGGCACCGTCTTCAGCCTGCAGTCGTACACGGCCGTCTACCTGCTCACCCGCGGCGGCCCGTTCGGCTCGACCCGGGTGCTGGGTTACTACCTCTACGAGACCGCGTTCGAGCGCTACCAGCTCGGCTACGGCGCCGCCGTCACATTGTTCGTGCTGGTGATCACCCTCGTGGTCGCGTACCTGCAAGCACGCCTGCTGGCGCGCCGCGGCGCGGCGGAGGCGACCACGTGATCGTCATGCGTCTCGTGACGGCCGCGTTCGCGGCGTTCGTCGCCCTGCCGCTCCTGTGGCTCGTCTACGCGGCGTTCATCCCGGCCGAGGCGCTGGTGCGCGCCAACCTGGCGACCTTCGGCTTCAGCCTGGAGAACTTCGCCGCCCTCCGCGGCACGGGCCTGGGGCGCGCCATGGCGGTGTCGTTCACCGCCACCGGGTTGGCGGTGGCGGGCCAGCTGGGCTTCGGGCTCGGCGCGGCCTACGCGATCCGCAACGGGCTGCGTCTGCTGGCCCTCGTCATGCTGCTGCTGGCGCTGCCGAGCGAGCTGCTCTTGGTGCCCCTCTACCGCCAGCTACAGACGATGGCGCTGATCGACAGCCTGGGGGCGCTGGTGGTGCCCTTCCTCGCCAGCCCGCTGGTCGTCTTCCTGCTCCTGCAGGGCCTGCGGCGCGTCCCCTGGGAGGTCGTCGAGGCCGCCCGGCTCGACGGCGCCGGCGAGATCGCCATCGTGCGAAGGGTGGTCGCGCCGATCCTCCGCCCCGAACTCACCGCCAGCGCGGTGCTCGCGTTCGCCGCCCACTGGAACCTGGTGCTCTACCCTCGCATCATGACGACCGAGCCCCTGTGGACGGTGCAGGCCTTCCTGACCGAGCTGCTGCGAGCCCGCGCCTTCGAGTGGGGCCTGCTGGGCGCCGCTGCGCTGGTCGCCAGCCTGCCGCTCATCGTCTTGTACCTCTTCTTCGAAAGGCGCATCATCGAGGTCTTCGAGTCCGGGTTCCGCTCGTGAACCCCCACGCCCTCACCGGTCGCCCCAGCGCGTCCGCCGGAAGGATGGTCCCCGCCCCATGAACAGGCCTCTCGCCGCGATCGCCGCCGCGCTGCTGCTGAACGCGGCCTCAGCCCAGACCACGATCACCTTCTGGCACTCGATGGAGGGCGTCGAGGAGGCCGTCATCGAGCTCGTCGACGCCTACCATGCCGCCCAGGACGAGGTGCGCGTCGACGTCCGCTACGTCGGCTCCTACCCCGAGGCGCAGACCCGCCTGGTGGCCGCCTTCGGGACCGGCAACGAGCCCACCGTGTTCCAAGCGGAGATCGGCTTCTTCCCGCGGCTGGTGGGGGACGGCGCCGTGCAAGACCTCGCCGACCTCGTCGCCACGCTCCCCGAGGACGTCGTGGCCGACTTCTACCCCGGCCTGTGGGGGTACGGCGAGTTCGACGGCGCCCGCTACGGGCTCCCGTGGAACGCCTCGACGCCGGTGATGTACTACAACGCCGATGCGCTGCGGCAGGCGGGCGTCGCGCCGCCGACCACCTGGGACGCGTTCGCCGCTGCCGCCGCCGAGCTGACCACGCGCGCATCGCAGGGCGCGATGTTCGTTGGCGATTCGTAGCTCTTCGAGATGATGGTGCTGAGCCGCGGCGGCGTGCTGGCGCTCGACGACGGGACCCCCAATCTCGACGGGCCCGAGGCGATCGAGGCGCTCACGATGCTGCACGGCCTCGCCCGGGAGCGCCAGCTGGCCTTCTACGGCGCCGCGGAGAGCACGCCCGCCATCCTCTCCTTCGTCCGCACCCGGAACCTCATGACCTTCGCGAGCATCGCCAACTGGCCGGACGTGCGCCGCTTCTCGGTCGGCTTCGAGCTCGCGGCGGCGCCGGTGCCGATGGAGGCCGGTGGGCGCGTGCCGCTGGGCGGCGCCCAGTTGGTCGTCATGCGCGGCGCCAGCGAGGCGCAGCGCGTGGCCGCCTTCGACTTCTGGCGCTTCCTGGTGGAGCCCGACAACCTCGCCCGCTGGGTCGAGGCGTCCTACTACATCCCCGTGCGGCGCTCGGCCATCCCACTGCTGGACGACTTCTACGCCACGGACCCGAACCGCGCCGCGGCGCTCGCGCAGCTCGAGCTGGCCGTGCCGCGGCCCCGGATCCCGCAGTTCGACGCCTGGCGCCGGCTGATCGACGACGCCCTCGAACGCACCCTGCGCGGCAACCAGTCGCCGCAGGCGTCGCTGGCCGAGGCCCAGCGCCGCGCCCTGGAGGAACGCTGATGCGACTCGGCTTCTCACCCATGACCGCCCGCATGCTGGACACCGAGGCCGCCTTCCGCCTGGCGGCCGAGCTGGAGCTCGACTTCGTCGAGCTCTCGTTCGACCTGCACGAGGTTCTGCCCACGCTGCAGGACCCGAAGCTGATTCGCGACCTGACCCGCGCCACGGGCGTCGGCACCACGGTGCACCTCAGCTACGTCGACCTCAACCTCGCCTCGCTCATACCGGTCGCCCGCCGCGCCTCGGTGGAGCGCACGCTCGCCGGGCTGGCCTACGCCGACCAGGTGGGCGCCGTCTGCGGCGTGCTGCACAGCGGCATGCACTACCTGCGCCACCCGCAAGCCGACGCGCTCGCGGCCGCGGCCCTCGAC
>Ga0180436_10001554_pt1 | contig 22333 bp, 22 predicted proteins | sample SS_ome_2_FD_132434 | JGI IMG/M metagenome (GOLD analysis project Ga0180436, IMG submission 132434) | Hypersaline lake sediment archaeal communities from the Salton Sea, California, USA - SS_3_S_2 metaG | ecosystem: Environmental > Aquatic > Non-marine Saline and Alkaline > Hypersaline >... | reverse complement strand
TGCTTTTGGTGGAGGAGTCATTGGGGATACTGGTGGTTTTATAGCCTCTACATTCCACAGGGGTATGAAGCTAGTTCACATACCTACTACTATAATTGGTCAGGTTGACAGCAGTATTGGCGGAAAAGTTGTTGTTAATTTCGGCGGCAAGAAAAATATTATTGGCTCATTCTACCAACCTCATATGATATTAATGGATCCGCAGGTTCTAAAGACACTTGAATCGAAACAAGTTTTAAACGGGCTTGGTGAGATAGTTAAATATGGATTAGTATTTGAAAAGAATATAATCACTGACTTAAAAACTATTATAGGAAGTGAAGACTACCATATAGATAATATTACAGAATATGAAGATTTCAGAAAAATAATTTTAAAATGCGTAAAAATCAAAGCAAAAGTCGTTGAAAAAGATGAGTTTGATACGGGTTACCGCAATTTACTTAATTTCGGACATACTATTGGCCACAGCATAGAGAATGTTTCTGGCTTAAAAGATATAAATCATGGTCAAGCTGTAAGTATGGGAATGATAGCAGCACTTGCGATATCTACAAGTTTAGGTTTGTTCCCTGAAAAACAAATGGAAGAAATTAAGCATTTTTTTCAGGACCTTGGACTTCCACATGAAATTCCGGATATAGATGTAGAAAAAATAGTAGAAGGTTTAAAATATGACAAAAAATTCACATCTGAAACAAACCGTTTCATCCTTTTGAAGTCATTAAACAGACCAATCTTCTATGAGGGGATCAAAAAAGAGATAATAATTAATAGTATAAACAATTGTATCGATAAATAGTTTTATTAATATATTTAGACAATATTGTATTTTATTATAATTTAGTCTATAATATTATCATATTGTGTAAATATATCTTCATAGTAAATAAGGATTAGATAATGAAGAAAATATTAATAATAAACGGACCGAACCTTAACCTTCTGGGAAAGAGGGAGGAAAGTATTTATGGAAAAAAAAGCTTCGAAGATTTTTTACCGGAATTAAAGGAAATTACTGTAAATAATGATGCAGAATTAGAATTTTTTCAGTCAAATCATGAAGGTAAGATATTAGATAAAATACATGAAAGTATGGAGAGTGTAGATAATATTATACTTAATCCAGGAGCCCTTACTCACTATAGTTACAGTCTGCATGATGCAATACTTGCAGCAAAAATACCGGTTATAGAAGTGCATATTTCCAATATATTTAAACGGGATGACTGGAGGGCAAAATCTGTTATATCACCTGCGGTAGAGGGGGTAATAAGCGGATTTGGACTTAATGGGTATATGATGGCACTGAATTATATTTTTACGAAGAAAATCATATAAAATAATCTGAAAGTATAAAGAAATTATGCTTAAAAGGTTTCAAAAAAGATTCAGAACAGAAAAAGGGTTTACCCTTGTTGAAGTCCTGATAGCTATGTTTTTAATTTCAATAATGGCGGTTGGCCTTATACACGGATCTACATTGGCATTAAACACAGTTTCAGTTAACAGGGAAAAGACAAAGGCAATTGCTGTTGCGAATGAAAAAATTGAAATATTAAGGGCTATGGATTATGAAACTATAGAGCTCACATCGGAAAACCCTGGTTGGGATTTATCTTATCCTGAATTATCAGAAGATGGTTATAGTATATCTTACTATACTTCATGGTCAGACGAAGAAGAGAACAGCTACAAACAGATAAGAGTCAGTGTCATCAATGCTGCTATGCACCAAGCTGTTGAAGTCGTTACCAGGATATATCCTTCCCTGGGAAATGCACCGGAACCAGAAGCGGGATATCCAGCTCCATTAAATATGCTGATAATTTCTGACAGCGGTTATGGCGGGAACAGAGAGATTTCTTTAACCTGGGAGAGTCCGGAAACAGAACGCACAATAGAAAGTTACAATGTTTTTAGGAATGGAGAGTTTATTTATAATTCTGTTTTGGCAATGTATGTAGATTATCCCAATAGCAATGAAGAGCAGATATATTATACTACTGCTATTTATGATGATGCTACGGAAAGCAATCCCAGCAATTCAGTGGTTGCAACAGTGGAGCCATATTATCCTTCGGCACAGGATCTTATAATTGAAGGATACACCGGAAGCGGTGAGACAAGAGAGGTATCCATGTCCTGGAATACCCCTGACCATCCATATGATATTATAGAATACCGAATATTCAGGGATGGTATAATGGTAGATACTACCCAGAGTGAGTCTTATCAGGATGTTATTGGGACTGATAATTATACATATTACATAACGGTCATGTATGAAGGTGATGTGGAAAGTGATCCTAGCAATACTATTACAACCGAACCAGAGATTACATATCCACCTCCTCTAAACCTGACATTTTATACTACTGGAAGCGGCGGAAATAGAAGAGCATACCTTAATTGGGAGGAACCGGATACAGAATTAACCATCACGGAGTACCGGATATACAGGGATGGGTCTTATCATGATAGTACTACCAGTATTAGCTTTAATGAAAGAATCAGAAGTAATGATTATACATATTATATAACAGCTTTGTATGAAGGCGGTATTGAAAGTGATCCCAGCAATTCAATATATACAGGCAACTAAAAAAAGATTAAAAGGGGAGAATGGGCTATCGCTTGTCGAGGTTTTAATAGTTCTTCTCTTTATTAGCCTTATAGTCGGACTTGTATCAACAATATACATCTCTGCAAGCAGGACGTCTGATAGTATTATTAATATTACCAGGTCACAGATTGATGCTAGAATTGCATTATATAGGATGAGTAAAGATATAAGGGAAGCTAGAAATATTATCGGTGCAGATATTGACCATATTAGTTTTATTAGCAACGTGGATGCTGACGAGGATTTTGAACAGATAGATTATTATCTTGAAAGTGAAAATGGTTATTATGTTCTAATGCGGACCATCGACGGCGGTACTGAAAGAATTATAATATCTCATCTTATAGATAATAATATTTTTGAGTATTTTCTTGATGTCGGCACCCCTGAAGGAGGAATTGAAGCTCCTTTATCATCTGATGATCTTGGAAATATCAAGCTTATAGGAATGGATGTCAGAATAGATCAAAGCGGATCAGAAAGCTTAAGGACAATGGATCTTGACACACTGATAACTCTTAGGAATAAAATATAAGTGGGTAGATAATATGAAATCAATTAAATGGATAGGAAAAAAGAAAGGCAATGTAACAATCCTTGTACTGATTTTGGTGTTGGTTGCATTATTCTCGATATCAACCATGGTCAGGTATGTATATAGGGATGTGGGTTTCACAGAATTGGATGAAAATGAACTCAGGGCATTAAATCTAGCAGAAGCTGGTATATCCGATATGTATCTCAAACTTGACAAGTATTATAATGAAGAAACCGATGAATTGCCAGATAGTCCTTATACGCTACAAATATCATCCCAAGGTGAAGAACAGGGCGATGTCACCGTATCATATGCTATCGAGTCATCCTCTGGAAATACTGCAAGTTACATTATTACTTCTGAGGGTACCGACAAAAGTGGGGTAAACCGTTCGGTAATGGTAAGGATAAACGTTACCCAGCAAAATTCTATAGCACTAGATATATTTGATTTTATATATATAAATAATTCTGCAACTTATGATAATAATTCAGAAGCAATTGAAGGACCTTTTTATACTGAAGGTAATCTTATACTAGCTAACTCGGGGATGCTTCAATCTGTTACCGACGGCCCTATAGTAGTAGAAGGCGATCTTACTATGACTGGAGATGCTACAAATTTAAATTCGACCTCTTTGTCTGTAGGGGGAGATGTTTTAATTGAAGGCAGTTCCAGGATAAATGGGGGTATTGTAAGTATTGGAGGAAACCTTACGATGACTGGTAATACTCGGATTGACGATGGGCTTGAAAGTCCCATGATAGTTATGGGTGATATCGACATGGAGGGTAGCCCAGAAATCGGCGAAGTTGGCAGGGATCTTATACTCTCATATCATGGTACAATAGATCTACCATGGGGAAATGATTATTCACTGTTTATCCATGCCGACCTTGATGATACAGGTACTAATCCATTTATTTTTGAAGATCCAGAATATGATGTCAGTGAAATCATAGCGCATGTGGAGTCGGAAATACAAGGTAACTGTCTGACAATTAATGAAGATGTTTTCATATATGCGATCGAAAACAGGGAAGATCGGGTACTTTTCGATTATAATAATGCTAATGGCAGACTTAAGCTCTCCCAAGAAGACGGAAAATATATTCTTGATATTGATGGAAACATATTAATCAATGGTAACTTGATTATTGGTGATGAAGTATGGTGGGACCAGACGGGACCTCACACTAATACCATTTATTACCGGGGAAGGGGACTTATATATACTACCGGTAGCGTTGATTCTCTGACATGGTTAAAACCACTTGATACTGATGGTTTTCCTGAAGATGACTTTATGGTAATGGTCTCAGAAAATGATATCGTTTTTGATGTATTTAGATTTGACTGGGTCTTAAGACAATGCGGGGAGCCTTCCATGTATGTTACTGCTATTGCAAATAACCTTATTGATGCAAAAAAAGGTACTATAACAGGGACAACTATTGCAGGCGGAAATCTCCTTGTCAATAAAGACTTTGCCAAAGTATGCTATCTTGCCAATCTTAAAGATTATTTGCCTTCAGAATTGCCCAGTGGTTCCTCCGGAGGTGGTACAGGAAGTGTCGTTTTTACACAGGAATGGCAGGAAATTTCATCGGAATAAGTAAATTACATAATTCCTTAATTGTATCAATTGAATAAATATAAGATAATTATTTAATGAAAAAAAATAATTATCCTGATATATATAAAAAGAGAATAAGTGTCCTGGTTTCAGATTCAGATAATACAGAACCAAAAAAGATTCTACTAGTAAAACACGAAGATATTTTTTACTTTACCGGATTTTATGGCAAAGACTCCGGCAGCATCCTTTTAATATCCCCTAAAAAAACATACCTTTTAGTAAACTTCATCTATTATGAACAGGCCAGGTCATCTGTAGGCGATGATATTGAAGTAGTCCTCTATAAGGGTGACCGGATAAAGGAAGCCGCTAATATCCTATCATCAAAAAAAATAAGTCAGCTTGAAATAGACGGAAACAACATAAATATAAATGATTTCAACCAGCTGGAAAAAGAGTTAAAAAGATCAAGGATAAAAATAAATATAAAAAAAGATATTACCGCCCAGCTAAGGATGGCGAAGGATAGCCATGAGCTGGAGATTATCAGTAAAGCATGCAGTATTACCGATAATGCATTCAATAAGCTGCTAACCCTCAGTAATAGGGAAATAAGGGAGTTTGATGAAATTTCCCTGGCAAACAGGCTTGAGGGATTTTGCATAGAAAGTGGTGGTTCCGGCAGGTCCTTTGATTATGTAGTGGCCTCTGGTCCTGGATCATCGATGCCGCATTATATATCTTCCCACAGGAATATTTCAGAGGGTATACTCCTCATGGATTTTGGCACTCTTTACAAGCATTACTGTTCTGACATAACCAGGACTATATTTGTGGGAAAAGATAAGCTGGATAAAAAACTAAAGGAAATATATAAAATAGTTCTTGAAGCCCAGCTAAAAGCTATTGAAGCCTGCAGGGAAGGCATAAGATGCGACCAGCTTGACGGCATCGCCCGCAAATATATTGAAGCTGCGGGCTACGGAGAAGAATTTGGGCACGGCCTTGGTCATGGCGTGGGGCTAGAAGTGCATGAAGGCCCCTATGTGACCAGGAAGAATAAAGCAGTGCTGAAAGAAAATATGGTAATTACCATTGAGCCCGGCATATACATTCCCGGTCTCGGGGGAGCAAGGATAGAGGATATGGTAGTAGTAGAGAAAAATGGGTGCCGCAATCTCTATTCCGCAAAAAAGGATTTTACATTTCTAGCATAATCTATAAAATAGATTAGTCGGATAGCAAAAAATTACGGCATTTTTCTGCGGAAAGGTTTTTTAGCAAATGATAAGTACCAGTGATTTTAAGAATGGGATGACCATAGTCTATGACGGCACCCTTTATAAGATAGTATATTTCCAGCATGTAAAGCCTGGCAAGGGCGGTGCTTTTGTGAGGACAAAGCTTAAAGACCTTGATTCCGGATCAACTATTGAAAAGACATTCAGGGCCGGTGAAAAGATGGAGCAGGCCATTCTTGAGACTAAAAAGATGCAGTACCTTTATAAGGATGATCACTATAATTTTATGGATTCAAAGACTTATGAGCAGGTGCAGCTAAGCGGGAGACTCTTATCGTCCGAAAAAGACTTCCTGATGGAAAATATGGAAATAACCCTGGTCTATCATGATGGAAGGCCTATCTCGGTAGAGCTTCCCATAACCATTGAAGCAGAAGTAACGGAGACTGAGCCCGGCATAAAGGGGGATACGGTAGGCACAAGCTTTAAGCCGGCAATAATAGAAACAGGGGCAAAAATACTGGTACCATTATTCATAAATACCGGGGACCGTATCAAAATCGATACCAGGACCGGCGAATATATGACCAGGGTCTGACAGGAATATTATGCCAAAGACCAGAAGAAGGGAAAGCAGGGAAGCAGCAGTAGTACTGCTCTACCAGAAAGACCTGCTGGGTAAAAATCCTGAAGAACTTATTGAAAATGACAGGCTGAATGAAAAATCATTTGATGACTTTTCACTGAAGCTTATTAATGGGGTAGTCTCAAATCTTAAGGAAATAGATAAAGTGATCTGCAGCATTGTAGAGAACTGGTCGTTGGACAGGATAGCTGTAATAGACCGCAATATTCTTAGGATCGCAATCTATGAAATGCTCCATGAACCCGATATTCCTCTAAAAGTGTCTGTTGATGAAGCCATTGAAATAGCAAAATCACTGGGCCAGAAAGACGATACCCCAAAATTCATTAATGGAGTACTGGGAAAATTCCTGAATAGTTTATCACCTGAGAAAGATAAGAAGTCCTGAACTAAATAACAGGGGTATTTTGATATTTTAATTTTTTCAATCAGACAATATAATTGATATATCCGAATTTATTTATTGATCAAAAAAGTATTTACTTTCTAATATGACAATACCAGACAATAAAGGCAAATATGGTGCAAAGGATCTTTATCCCTCTAGCCTTGCAGTTATTATTGATAAAAAGATAGAGGACTTATTAAAAGATTATGAGGATATTCCTGATGAACTAAAGGAACCTATGAGGTATTGCATATTATCAGGCGGAAAAAGATTCCGTCCGGTGTTAAGCCTGGCGACGGCTATTAGTTTTAATAAACAGCCGGAATATGTATTACCCCTGGCCTGCGCCATTGAATTTATTCACAGTTATTCCCTTATACATGATGACCTTCCTGCAATTGATAATGATGACCTGAGAAGGGGTAAGCCATCCTGCCATAAGAGATTTGGTGAAGATATAGCCATACTTACGGGCGATGCCCTGTTTGCTGAGGCGTTCAATATAGTATTGAAGCAGCAGGAAGGAAGCCCTGAAGATGTTTTGAGAGCCTTATCTGAGATCGCCGAAGCTTCCGGGGCTTCAGGTATGGTAGCCGGCCAGATCATTGACATAAGCGCATCCAATGCAAGGATATCCAGGGACAGGCTTGATTATATGCATATAAATAAAACTGCCCGGCTTATAACAGCAGCGGTTACAGGACCAGCCATACTTTGCGGAGCCGGGAAAGAGATATTGAAAAATTACAGGGAATACGGCATGAATATGGGCCTGGCTTTCCAGATAACCGACGATATTATTGATATTACCTCAAAGAGCTCAGTTATGGGAAAAACCCAGGGGAAAGATAAAATACAGGCAAAAAATACATATCCCCTCCTATGGGGAATGGAAAAATCAAAAGAAATAGCTGCTGAAAAGATCGAGACGGCAATAGGCTCTATCAGGGATACTGGAAAAGACACCATATTATTAGAAAATATAGCAAAATTTATCATGGTAAGAAGGGCATAATAGCTAATAAAAGAAAACCAAAGCAAAAGGCATTCCAGGTCCTCCTGGAAAAAGGACTTGCTGCTGATCAAAAGCAGGCAAAAGCCATCATAATGAAGGGAATAGTATCCAGCGGAGGTAGGCCTGTCTCGAAGCCCGGTGATCTGATATTTACTGGAGACAGCATCGAAATAAGGGAAAGCCAGAAGCGCTATGCATCAAGAGGCGGGCTTAAGCTAGAAGGCATATTTAAGGACTTAGGCCTTAATACTTCTGGAAAGACTGTAATAGATATCGGGTCATCAACCGGAGGCTTCACTGATTTTCTCTTAAGGAATGGGGCCAAGCATATAACCGCAGTTGATGTGGGAAGCGGTCTTCTGGACTGGGATCTAAGGAATAATAATAGTGTGACCGTACTGGAAAAAACCAATATACGCTATCTTGACCCAGCTCTTATTAAATATAAGCCGGAACTGGCTGTGGTAGACCTCTCTTTTATTTCGATAAATAGAGTATTCCGTAAGATAATGGATATATCTTCAGACGATGCCGGGATCCTGCTCCTGGTTAAGCCTCAGTTTGAGCTGAAAAAAAAACTTGTCAAGCATAAGGGAATCGTAAAGGAGAAGACCTACCATATAAAAGCGCTTAAGGACATGATAGAATACCTTAAAAACTTTAAAGTCTCTATTGAAGGAATATCTTTTTCACACATAAAAGGTAATGCTGGAAATATTGAATTCTGGATTTATTTAAAAAAAGCGAGAATTTCGGCAAAATCCAATATAAACTATGATAAAATAATCGGTGATGTTGTGGACAGGGCACATCTGTTTTTTACTAAGGAAATAATAAATGAAAACTATAGGCATAATCTCAAATAATGAAAAACAAAAGGCACTGGAAGTAGCAAAGGATATCTACGACCGGCTATCATTAAAAAAAGTAGAGGTACTGCTTCCGGAAGAAGACTATTTTCCTACAAAATACTCACTGCCTTCAGTGTCCAGAAAGATCTTTTCTTCAAGATCCGGCATCATCCTTTCAGTTGGAGGAGACGGGACATTCCTGAGGGCTGCAAAATACAGCTTTGATAATGAGATCCCGGTACTGGGAATAAATGTCGGCAATCTCGGTTTTCTTACAGAGATAGAGACTTCAAATATTTCCCAGACCCTGGATGGACTGATATCCGGGGATTATCATTTAGAAAAGAGGATGCTGCTGGAGGGAATATTATTCAAGCAGGGGCGGCGGGTAAAAGATACAGGCCTTCCGGACCTGGCTCTTAATGAATTTGCCATAACCAGGTCTATGAGCGAAAAAGTAATTAGGATGGAAATCATTGTTAATGATGTATCAATAAAGAAATTGACTGCAGACGGGATCATAATTGCTACTCCTACCGGTTCTACTGCATATTCGCTGTCTGCCGGAGGTCCGGTAGTAGAGCCTCAGGCAGAATCAATAATAATCACACCCATATGCCCCCACACGCTGTTCAGCAGGAGCATCATACTGGGACAGGATAAGGAATTGAAAGTAAAACTTAGCTCAGGGAATAAAAGGGATATGCTAAGCATAGACGGAAAGACCGCAGCGCTTGAAGATCCCTCGGAATATATACTCAGGGTGACCAGGGCTAAAAAGGACCTGAACCTTGTGAGCTTTAATCCAAATGCATTTTTTAAGGTTTTTAAAGAAAAATTTATTGAAAGGATATGATAATAGGGATTTAATAAGTTCCTAGGAAAGAAGTTATTAAAGACAATGCTGAAAGAACTCCATGTTAAAAACTTTGCCATAATAGATGATGTCAAGATAAGCTTTGGCAAAGGGCTCAATATATTAAGCGGGGAAACAGGAGCAGGTAAGACTTTGATCATTGAAGCCATTAACCTGCTTATAGGTGATAGGGCTGACAGCAGCCTCATAAGGGATGGAAAAGACAAGCTGCTGGTCCAGGGTTTTTTTGACTTCAGTCGAAATCCTAATGCCCGGGAATACCTCACGGAGAACAATATCCTTGACACAGGGGATTTTGATAATGATATAGTGATATCCAGGGAACTTAACCGGACTGGTAAAAATAAGGCTTTTATAAACGGCCTTTTTACCCAGGTCAGCATACTTAAAGGACTGGGTAACTGCTTCCTGGATATTCATGGACAACATGATCACCAGTATCTTCTTGATGCAAAAACACATATTGATATCCTGGATAATTCTTCTCCGGAGACCATCGGACCATTAAAAGACCAGTATTCAGGAAAATACCAGGATTATCATATTCAGAAAAAGAAACTGGACAGCCTTCTCGATATGCAGGAAAACCGCGAAGGTCGGCTGCAGGACCTGAAATTCCGCTATGATGAGATAGACCGCCTAAAAATACAGGAAAATGAAGAAGAAGACCTGGAGAATGAATTAAGCATATTGAAGAATTTTGAAAGCATATACAGGCTGGCTTCAGGGACTGAAGAAAGGATAAAGGGTGATAATAGCGAAAAATCCAGTCTTTCCGAAGATATATCTTTAATACAGGCAGATATGGGAAAACTGGCTGCTATCGACAGCCGTTTTAAGGATTTTTCTGAAAGGGTAGAGAGCCTTTCCGGCCTCCTGGAAGAGCTTAGCCATTTTATTGGAAGCTATCTTAGTGATTTCGATTTCAGCAGGGAAAGGCTTGATGCTATCCAGGAAAGGCTGTACAGTTTTTCTCTTATAAAGAAAAAATATAATATTGATATTTCTCAGGCCGAGAAATACCTGGAAAAAATAAAAGAAGAGATAGACGGCTTTGAGAGCCTGGATGCTGATATTGAAAAATGCAGGAGCAGTGTGGAAAAATCATTCAATGACTTAAGCGATTGTGCTTTAAGACTCCAAGCAGAACGAAAAAGTGCTGCTTCCATTCTTGAAAAAAAGATATCATCCGAGCTAAAAGACCTCGGTTTTTCAGCTGTCGATTTCCAGATCCGCATCGAGAAAGCTGTAATAGCCCCTGCCAATTTCCGGGATGCCGGAATATTTAATAAAAGCGGCATAGACAGTGTAGAATTTTATATCTCACTTAATGCCGGGGAAAGTCCCAGGCCCCTAAAAAAAGTAGCTTCCGGGGGTGAAGTATCAAGGGTTATGCTTGCCCTGAAATCTGCCCTTGGAGAAGCAGATAATATCTCAACCATGGTATTTGATGAGATAGACTCAGGCATTGGAGGAGCGATATCACTTATCGTCGGAGAGAAGCTTTTCAGGATATCAAAAAATAAACAGGTCATTGTAATATCCCATCTAGCCCAGATAGCATGTTTTTCTACCAGCCATTATTTTATAGATAAATATGTAGAGGATGAAAGAACAAAAATAGAGATCGATGAGCTGGATGATCCAGGCAGGGTAAAAGAGATATCCAGGATGCTGGGGGGTTCAAGGGACAGCCAGGTATCGCTAAGCCATGCGCAGGAACTTCTTAAAAAAGCCAATAGGGTAAAAAACGGACTAGCAGAGGAGATCTTAAAAGTTGGAAACTAAATTCATTTTCGTGACAGGAGGAGTACTATCATCACTGGGAAAGGGCATTTGTGCCGCTTCCCTGGGAAGGCTTTTGAAATCCAGGGGATATAGCGTAACTATCCAGAAACTGGACCCATATATCAATATTGATCCCGGGACCATGAATCCCATACAGCATGGCGAAGTATATGTCACTGATGATGGCGGAGAGACTGACCTTGACCTGGGCCACTATGAGAGGTTTATTGATGAAAACCTGTCAAAATACAATAATTTTACCACAGGCAAGATCTACCAGAATGTCATAGATAATGAAAGGCGAGGCGATTATCTTGGTTCTACAGTGCAGGTAATACCTCATATAACTGATGAGATAAAATCTTCCATAAAAAAGACTTTGAACAGGCGCAAGACCGATTTTGTGATAACTGAGATAGGCGGAACCGTGGGTGACATCGAGAGCCTTCCTTTTCTTGAGGCTATAAGGCAGTTTAAAAAAGATGCAGGCAAAGAAAATGTATTATATATCCATGTTACCTATGTTCCATATCTTAAGACATCTGAGGAGCTTAAATCAAAGCCTACGCAGCATAGCGTAAAAGAATTAAGGAGCATCGGTATCCAGCCTGACATCATCATATGCAGGAGTGAAAGAGCTCTGGATAATGGCTTAAAGGCTAAGATAAGCCTTTTCTGCGATATAGATAAAGAAGATACCATAGAAGCGCTGGATGCTGAGCACCTGTATGAGATACCCCTAATGCTCCAGAAGGAAGACCTGGATATAAGGGTGCTGGAGAAGCTTGGCCTGAAATTAAGAAGATCCGACCTGGCAGGCTGGAAAAACCTGGTAAAGAAGATAAACAGCCTTAATGGGGAAGTTAAGATAGGAATTGTGGGAAAATATACAGACCTTAAGGATGCTTATATTAGCATAGTGGAATCCTTAAACCATGGCGGGTATCATAATAATATCAATGTAAAAGTAGTTTTTGTCAATTCTGAGGACCTTGATGACTGCCAGGGCAGATCCAGTGAGCTGGAAAGCATTGACGGCATACTTGTTCCTTATGGATTCGGTCACAGGGGCATAAAAGGTAAGATAAATGCAGTAAAATATGCCAGGGAAAATAATATCCCATTCCTTGGAATATGCCTGGGCTTGCAGTGCTCTGTAATTGAATTTGCCCGCAATGTGATGGATCTTAAGGATGCTAATAGCTCTGAGTTTGATCCTGATACTGCTGATCCCATAATAGACCTGATGCTGGAACAAAAGGATGTCAAGGAAAAGGGAGGGACCATGCGCCTGGGAAGCTATAAATGCCGCTTAAAGAAGGGTTCAAAGGCTTTTAAGGCATATGGAAGGGCAGATATCGAGGAAAGGCACAGGCACAGATTTGAATTGAATAATAAATACCGGGATATGCTGGAAAAGTCCGGAATGAGCATAACCGGAATAAATCCGGAAAAAGACCTGGCTGAAATTGTAGAGATAGATGACCACCCCTGGTTTGTTGCTGTGCAGTTCCATCCTGAGTTCAAGTCAAGGCCAGATAATCCCCATCCATTGTTCAGGGATTTTATAGGCGCTTCCATAAAGAAATCAAAGGATAAATAAAGCAGGCCTGATATCAGAAATTATATAAAAATACTAATAGCTTTCGCAGCATTATTCCTTATTATAATCACCTTTTTTGCGCCCCTGGGAATATATATATTTAATTTTGGCTTTTATGACAGCCTTTATGCTGAAAACGGGGTATATGAAGAACTTAATGCTGAAGATGTCAAAACCATGACATTTAAGGTTTTCAGATTTTTTCAGTACCGGGATAATCTTGAGGGCCAGGTTAGATATGCTGATCCTGCCAGAAGCATGGTAGCCTTTTTCAGCGATAATGAGATCAGTCATATGGTAGATGTGAGGGAGCTATTAAAAAACATATTTATCCTGTTTGCGGTAAGCCTGGTCACATTTATTATCCTGGCACTTTTTATTTTCATCCCGGACAGGAAACACAATTTAAAAAAGACCGGGCTTATATTTTTGTGGTCGTCTACCATAACTTTATTTTTATTTTTAGTCCTTCTGGTCTTAAGCACTAATTTCTATTCCTTGTTTAATGATTTCCACCTTGTTTTCTTCCCCCAGGGTAATTATATGTTTCCGGAAGGATCCCTACTTATTACGATGTTCCCATTCGGCTTTTTCTTCCAGTTCTTTATAAGGCTGGCTTTAAGCTCATCAGCCATAGCCGCATTTTTGTTTATGCTGGGGATTATATTTACGGTAATCGGATACAGGAAGGGCAAATAATCATATGTTTAGCGAAATGATAGATGAAAAGCGTCTGATCGACCTGTTTTTAGAATTGGCCCGCATTAAAAGTCCCTCAGGGGATGAAAAGGAGATAGTAGAAAGAATTGCCGGCATTTTGACCGGGCTGGGACTTGAGGTATATATTGATGATAGCGGTAAGAAATACGGGTCAAACAGCGGAAATATAACAGCTTTTTTTAAAGGCTCATCTGGCGATGGTAGACAGCCGATTTTTCTGGGAGCCCATCTTGATACTGTCAGGATAGATGGGGAGATCGAGCCAGTAATAGAAAATGGTATCATAAAAAACAAGTTTGACTATATACTTGGCGGCGATGATAAAGTTGCAGCAGCTGCCATTATAGAAGTCCTGAGGACCATCAGGGAAAACAGCATTCCTGTTGGAGATATCTATACTATTTTTACCATATCCGAAGAGATCGGTGTTGTGGGAGCCAGGTATATAGATATGGACAAGGTAAAAGCCCGATACGGCTTTGTCTTTGATGCCCATGGAGATGTGGGGACTATTTATAACCAGGCGCCTTACCAGGATTCTATTGATGCAGAATTTACCGGGAAGGCAGCCCATGCCGGAATTGAACCCGAAAAAGGAATAAATTCCATCAAAGCTGCAGCAGCAGCGATTTCCATGATCGACTCAGGAAGGATAGACCATGAGACTACCTGTAATATAGGTAAGATATCCGGAGGGCAGGCCAGGAATATTGTTCCTGAAAAAACAAATATAATAATGGAGGCACGAAGCCTTGATGGGCAAAAATTAAAAAAAGTGATGGACAGCATGGTAAATGCCCTTAAAAAGGCTGCAAAAGATACCGGCACCCGGCTTGACTATAAACTTTACAGGGAATATGACGGCTTCAAGATCGGCGAAGATGAGCCTCCGCTGAAAGCTGCTATCCTTGCCCTGAAAAAATTAGGCATAAGGCCGGTAATAAGCTCTACAGGCGGAGGAAGCGATATAAATATCTTCAATGCTAAGGGTAAAAGAGCTGTTAACCTTAGCTCAGGCATGGAAGATGTACATACCAGTACTGAATATGTGAAAACCGAACAGTTGGAGATGCTGGCAAAGCTGGTCCTTGAGATATGTAATACTAAGATAAAAGGATAAATATTGGATAAAAAGTTAGCCGAACAGCAGATAAGTTCAAAAAAGATTTTTGAAGGGCAGATACTAAAGCTTTTTATTGACCATGTAAAGCTTCCCAATGGAAAGAATGCCACCCGTGAAAAAATATCACATCCTGGGGCAGTGGGGATCGTCCCAGTAACAAATGACGGTAATATCCTGCTGGTAAGGCAATACCGCTATCCGGTAGATGATATAACCATAGAGATACCAGCTGGCAAAATAGACAGCCAGGAAGAGCCTGAAAAATGTGCCCGCAGGGAGCTTGCTGAAGAAGTCGGCGCTATAAATGGTGATCTTAAGCTGCTTTCATCATTTTATACCACGCCTGGATTCTGCGATGAGATTCTTCACCTTTACATTGCAACCGGGTTTAAAGTATCAGACAATAATCTTGATGAAGATGAATTCCTTGATATCATTAGCATCAACCTCAAAGAAGCCGTAAAATGGATCACAGACGGCAGGATAATGGATTCCAAGACCATTATCGGCATTCTTATGGCTATGAATATTTTAAATAATGGAAATAAAAAACATTAGCAGCATGCCCGGACTGGCTAAATACATATCTGAATATTTAGAATACCTCCGGTTTGAAAAGCTCCTTCTGAAAAATACCATCACCTCCTACAGGCGCGACCTGGGAAAATTCAGCCAATACCTGAATAAAAAAAAAGATATTGATTATCTTAATATGTCAAAATTCCAGGTACTTGATTTCCTTAAATACCTCTATAAGACCCAGAATGAAGTATCAGTCTCCAGGATACTCTCTGCTATAAGGGGTTTTTATAAGTTCCTTATAAGGCACCAGGTCTTAAGCGAGAATCCCTGGTTATCGGTTAAGAATCCCAGGACAGGGAAAAAAGTGCTGGATATCCTTGAAATAGAGGAGATCGGCAGATTCCTGGAATGCATTCCTTTAAGCACCCCGGCAGACCTGAGGGACAGGGCTATGTTTGAGATCCTTTACGGCTGCGGACTCAGGGTAAGCGAGATAACCTGTCTGAGGATGGGGGATATTGACCGTGAACAGATGGTGCTCAGGTTTATAGGAAAAGGCGATAAGGAAAGGCTTACCCCCATTGGTGATACCGCCCTTTACTTCTTGGACAAATATCTTGCTTCAGGGCGGGGAAAATTGGAAAAAGAATTAAAGACTGACCACCTTTTCTTAAATGCCAGGGGCAATCCTCTCTCCCGCAAAGGTTTCTGGAAAATAATGAAAAAATATGCCAGAAGATCAGGTATAGAAAAGAATATATATCCCCATATGTTCAGGCATAGTTTCGCCACCCATCTTCTACAGGCAGGAGCAGACCTTATAACAGTCCAGAAACTCCTGGGTCACAGCAGCATATCTACTACTGAGATATATACAAGTCTCAGCAGGGACTACTTAAAAGATGCATATTTTAAATTTCACCCCAGGGAAGTTAAAAGCCGTGACTGACCATAGATTTTAGAATAGTCCCTATAGGCAAATTAATGATATTTTGGTAAGGTATAAAATCATTTAAAGCATAAAGGTTATAGATGTTAAATCTTGGACAGCAAATAGCTGATTTCTTAATATCGCTCATTACCTGGCTTCCAGGCCTGGCAATCGGTGTGATCCTGCATGAATATGCCCACGGGCTGATTGCATATAAAAGCGGTGATCCTACAGCTAAAAGTTATGGCAGGCTCACCCTTAATCCCATGGCACATATAGACCTATTCGGGAGCATACTTCTTCCGCTCCTGCTTATACTCCTTAATTCCAGCATAATTTTCGGATATGCGAAACCGGTGCCTGTAAACCCCGGATATTTCCGTGATTACAGAAAAGGGATGAGGTATACATCACTGGCTGGACCAGTTACCAATCTTTTAGTAGCATTTGCTGCGGGACTTATATATGGCTTATTTTTCTGGCTTGTCTTCAGGTTCTCCGGAGGCTTCTCGGATACCTCCGCAATTGGATTCCAGGTATTTAATATATTCAACCAGCTGCTGCAAAATACCATATATATAAACATTTTCCTGGCAATATTTAATTTCCTGCCCATTCCTCCCCTGGACGGCTCTAAAATACTGGCATCATTCCTGCCGGATAATGCCATGTACCGCTTCCTTTCTATCGGCAGATTCGGATTCATATTTATATTTATTTTCCTGTTCCTGGGGGGAAGGATATTCTGGACAGTGATATCACCGGTATTCAGCTTCCTATATAATATGGCCACCTGGTGGCAGTACCTGCTGAACTGATTTGATATTTTAAAAAAATACTCTCTGATATATTATATTTAAAATTTATTAATGAATTTAGATCTTTGTAAGCGGGAGAATACAATGCCGAAAAAAATGCTCACAGGCTTCAGGCCAACTGGAAAACTGCATTTGGGCCATCTTCATGGAAATATAAAAAATATGATAGAGAACCAGGAAAAATATGAGAATTATTTCTTTCTTGTTGACTGGCATGCACTTTCTACAGAATACCAGGATCCGGGCAATATAAAAAAGAACCTTATAGAGTGCGCAACCGACCTTATTGCCCTGGGCATCAATCCTGATATAACCCATCTATACAGGCAGTCTGATATACCGGCCATTCCCGAGCTGACCCTTTATTTATCGATGATAACACCACTATCCTGGCTTGAAAGATGCCCCACCTATAAAGAGCAGATAAAGGAGCTTAAGGCAAAAGACCTTTCCACGCTGGGATTCTTCTCCTACCCTGTACTAATGGCTGCAGACATACTTATTGTCAACTCGGATATAATCCCAGTGGGCGAGGATCAGCTGCCCCATCTTGAGATAACCAGGGAGATAGCCCGCAGGTTTAACCATCTTTACGGAGAATATTTTTCAGAGCCGCAGGCCCTTCTTTCCAAAAGCAAGAGGGTTCCGGGCACTGATGGAAGAAAGATGTCAAAGAGTTACGGCAATGCTATTTTTCTTTCTGATGACCCGGGTACCATCAAGAAAAAAGTAAGACAGATGGTAACTGATCCTGAAAGGATACGCAAAACAGATCCCGGACATCCGGAAGTCTGCAATGTTTTCGAGTTCTATAAGATCTATTGTCCGGAAGAGCTTCCCGGCATAGAGGAAAGGTGTCGTAAGGGAGAGATAGGCTGTACCTCTTGTAAGGATGAGATAGCCTCAACAATATCGGGCTCACTGGAAGAATTCCGGGAAAAGCGGGAACAGCTCCTCAAGGATAAAAAGCTGATTTATGACATACTGGAAGCTGGAAGTGATTTTGTAAATAAAGTTGCCGCATCAGTTATATCTGATGTAAGGAACAGGATGGGTATAGACTAGTGGTCCCGGATTACGATAAGGGAATATACAGCATAAAATATGAGGGCGTCTTTGACGGCCCCATCGACCTTCTGCTGGAACTTATCCGTAAAAAGAAGATCGGCATATATGATATAAGGCTTAGTTATATAATCAATGGGTTTACTGATCATATAAGGCAAGCTGGCGGGGTACTATTGGATACCATGTCCCGTTTCGTGTATTTTTCCTCCATACTCCTGGAAATAAAATCCCGCTCCCTTCTGCCCTCCCAAAAAAAGGCTGAGGAGAAAGTAGAACTTGATGTCAATATACTCAAGCGCAGGGAAACCGAGTACAGGACATATAAAAAAGTATCTAATTATCTTAACAGCAGGGTACAGGAAAGTGCGCTTTTATTCATAAGGGAAGCACCCATAGAAAAAAACCTCATAAATATACTGCCGGATTTCATGGAAAAGCTGGATCCGGTCCAAATATGGATGACTGCCGGAAAGCTTTTTTCTAAAAACAGCCTGGATATGGAACTGGTGGATGTATATAATCACCGTTCTACTATCAATATATTTGATGAGATGGAAAGGATAAAATCGGTTCTTTCCGGAAACAGGGAAGTGACATTTAGGGAAATATCATCGATCCATGAAAAAGTGATCGACAGGATAATAAGCTTTCTTTCACTGCTTGAATTATATAAGAATGAAGAAATTGAGATACTGCAATTTGAAAGCTTTGGGAATATAATTATAAGGTTTAAATGACAGAAAAAGAAAAAGACAGCATAATAGGGAATAACCGGGGAATGGAATTATTCGGTCCTGAGTGGATAAGGACCTATATTGAAGGAATACTGTTTATCTCTGATGAGCCGGTAAAAGCGCATATATTATCAGAAACGCTGGGTATTAGCGAAAAGAAGGTCAAGCAGACGCTTGAGGAACTGGAAACTGAATATATCGAACAAAACCGGGGTTTTGTGATAAAGAAAGTTAGCGGCGGCTACCGCTTCTATTCAAATCCTTCCATAAGTGAAGTATTGCAGGATTTTGTCAAGACCAATATAAGGGTCCATCTCTCCCAGGCCGCACTGGAGACACTTTCAATTGCCGCATATAGGCAGCCTGTTACCCGGACACAGATTGCAGAGATCAGGGGAGTAAGAACTGACAGCGTAGTGCTGACCCTGGTTGATAGAGGCCTTTTAAAGGAAGCAGGAAAATTAAAAGAGCCGGGAAATCCTATATTGTACAGGACAACAGACCGGTTTCTTGAGCTTATGGGCATTAACAGCCTAAAAGACCTTCCCCCACTGGAAGATTTTAAGGAAGATGAAACATCAAGAGAAGAATAGCATTCCTCAATACAGTCCAACAGGAAAGGACCCCGTTTCCGGACACGCTCCCAGGATCTCCCGTTTCCTGGCAGATTGTGGGGTCTGCTCCCGGAGAAAATGCGGGGAACTTGTAAAAGATGGAAGAGTATCTGTAAATAATAAGGCAGTAAAAGACCTTTCTTACCGGGTTAAAGGACAAGACATTGTAAAACTGGACGGCAATGAAATAAAACCCGATGAAAAGCTTGTTCTTGCACTTAATAAACCAGCGGGGTTCCTGTCGACTGCAAAAGATGACTTTAACAGGAAGACTGTCATTCACCTTACTGAAAATACCGGAAAAAGGCTTTATCCAGCCGGAAGACTGGACCGTGATTCCAGGGGCCTTATAATACTTACAAATGATGGGGACCTTGCATACAGGATAATGCACCCAAGATATAATATTCCCAAGACTTATGAGGTCTGGCTGGATAGGCCTCTTTCAGGAAAGGATTATAATATCATTAAGAGCGGAGTGCTTATTGATAAAAAAGTGTTTAAGCCGGATAAGCTGGAATTAAATAAGGTCAGCTCCAGCGGTTTTCCCATTATAATAAAAATACATGAAGGCAGGAAAAGGATAATAAGAAGGGCCTTTAAAACAATAGGGTATAATGTAAAAGACCTGAAAAGGATAATGATCGGCGGCTACCGTCTAAAGGATATTCCTGAAGGCAATTACACAGTCCTTGAAGAAAAAGAGATAAAAAAGCTTTTGGCATTAAAATGACGACCAGGCAGAAAGTTGAAAATATGAAAAAATATTTAGTAAATATCCTACTATTGATATTAACCGCCGCCCTTGCCAGCGGCTGCTGCTTTATTCCAGATGATCTTATAGACGGGATAATTGACAGGACTGACAGGATAATTATCCCAGATGAAGAGGAAGCAACAAAACCGGAAATAGTTGACCATGGGACTTTTACCGGGGTCCCCATGAATACCAGGGTAAGCAGCATTCCCATCTCAGGACAGGCTATTGATGTGGATATCTCAGGAAATTATGCTTATGTTACCAATGACCTGGGGGTCCTTTATATAATAAATATCAGTGACAGGGAAAGGCCTTTTATAACCGGAAAATGCCGTGACATCGATTCTGCTAATATAGTAATAGTAGAAGGCGATATGGCCTATGTATCCTATACTGAATGGATAGCCGGTGAGCGGGATTATTATACTGAATGCGGATTTAAGATTGTAGATATCTCTGATAAGGAAAACCCTGAGATCATCGGGGATTTTATATCGGGAGACCAGGATAAAAAATCAATATTCGGGCTTTATATCTATAATGGATATGCATACTGCAATACTACCACTTATGATACCGGGTCAGAAAGAAACACCTTTGAGATCGTTGATATATCAGATAAGACATCGCCTTTGATGGTAGGAGAACTTGAACTTGATGGCTCGCCGGCAAATGTGACAGTCAGCGGAAATACTGCATTTATAAATATCAACTACTATGATTATGAACAGGACCAGTATTCTGAAAATAGCCAGCTCGTCCTGGTGGATATAAATGATAAGGAAAAGCCTGAAATACGTTCTTTAATCGATGTGCCGGCAAATTCCTGGGGTATATTCCATGAAAATGACATAATATGCCTCTCCAGCCATCTATCCGAAGATGATGCTTATAGTGAAAGCATGATCCAGCTGGTCGATGTCTCAGGAGATGCCCCTGATTTATTGGGCAGTATTCCAATACCCGGAGGAGGGTGGGAGCTGGATATGACAGGAGGCTTCCTTTATGTGTCAGACCTTACAGGGGGAGTCTATACCGTAGATATAAATAATCCTGATGAGCCATTTATTGCCGGAAGATTAAATACATCAGGGACTTCTTATGACATAACCCTGATGGGTAACTTTGGATATATTGCAGATGGATTTGGAGGATTGGTCATAATGGGGCTTTCAGATGAGGAAAGCGATGCAGATTATGAACCGGCAAAGCAGGACCATGTAAACCTTCCTCCTCATGCAGTGCTGGATATTTATGGCGATAGGGTAGGGGAATATTATATAACCGGGACCCCGATAGTTTTGAGCGGGGCCAATTCATTTGACCCGGAGAGTAAGGAAATAATTTTCAGCTGGAGTATTTCCGGCCATGATATGCTTCCGGATGAGGAAATAAATGATATAACTTTTGATGAACCGGGCTTTTATGAGATCACCCTGGATGTCTCTGACGGAGACATTATGGATAGCATTACAGAAAAAATACATATTGCTGATATCAATGAACCAATTGAGGACATTGATCCCCACAGCTTCAATATTGAGATAGAGTATATCCTGGAAAATAATGGCCAGATCCCACTGAAGGATATTGAATGCCTTATGAGGGTGCCCCTCAGTTATGAGCCTTACCAGCTTATTGAAGACATGACCGTAAATGTCCCCATAGCCGACGAGATATATGATAATCACCGCAATAAATTATTGAGATTTATAATTGACGAAGACTTGCTACCGGGGCAAAGGACTTCAGTTCTTGCATCCTTAAAAGTCAAGGTAAATGAATTTGATTATAGTAATATCAGCCAGGACCTTGATTATGACCAGGATGATCCTGATCTATATTATTATACCCGTGAAGACCTCTATATAGATTCTGAAAGCCCCGCCAT
>Ga0180436_10001552_pt1 | contig 22355 bp, 15 predicted proteins | sample SS_ome_2_FD_132434 | JGI IMG/M metagenome (GOLD analysis project Ga0180436, IMG submission 132434) | Hypersaline lake sediment archaeal communities from the Salton Sea, California, USA - SS_3_S_2 metaG | ecosystem: Environmental > Aquatic > Non-marine Saline and Alkaline > Hypersaline >... | reverse complement strand
GTTCACTTGATCATTGGGTGTTTCTTGTTGAATGTTGGGTGTTGGTCTCCAGCCTTTAGCTTCCCGCCTTTGAGACCTCCACCGGCGGGTTTTGGTCCTCTTTCCGGATCGAAGAAGCTCAGGAGCATGCTGTAGAACCAGTCTTTGGCGTAGGGCGCGAATCCGATGTGGCCGGCGGAAGGGAGGACCATCGCCGCCACGTTGGGGTTCTTCAATCCGGCGGTGAAGTCGGCGACAGTCTGGACCGGAGCGATGGGATCGTCGGCCCCGTGGATCAGCAGCAGAGGCATTCGTACGTCGTCGAACTTGTCGCCGGCAGGCTTGCCGTTGTACGGCAGGAGCCTGAGGAACGCCTTGTGTTCGGCGTCGCAGCCTTCATAGGTCAAGGGTCCGTATTGTATAACGTCGGCCAGTGATCCGGTCGGATTCGGGAAACCGCTTCGGGTCTTCCAGTTCCTGATGGTTCTCTGCAGACCGGCTCGGAACGGGTGGAGCAGATACGATTGCGGGGTCATCATTTTTTCCACGAGCACTTCCAGATCCAGCACCGGTGAGAACACCAGTACGCCGGCCCTGTAACGGCGCCGGGGCGGGAGTTTGGGAAGGACCGACTCTATCCTTGGGCTTACGCTCGGGTGTCCGTTGGCGCGTCCTTCGGCCCATGCGGTTATCATCGCGTGTACGCCGCCCCACGAGAAACCGATCAGCCCGGTTCGCTTGACATTCGGTTTGTCTTCGAGCCAGTCCGAGACGATCAGCAGATCCGTCGATTCGAGTATTCCCCATGTCGCTCGCATTTTCGGGTATCGCACGGCGGTCTGGCCCTGTCCGCGGGTCTCGATCGCCAGCACGTGAAACCCGCCGGATCTCAAGGCCGCCGCCATGTCCCGCTGCCGCTTGACGTTGTTGCCCCCGCAGAGTCCCGGCAGAAGCACGATGCAGTCGGCTGAGACTACTTTTCCGTCGGCGTCGCGGGCCATTCCAAGCCGTCCGGCGAGTTTGAGTTTCGGGCTGATCGGCGTCCATACGTCCGCGAATCCCGGCCATTGCGGAGCCGGAATGTGCCCGGCGTCTTTTCCGGTGACCTGCGCCGAGTAGCTCAGACCCATGAAGTTCACGAACAGCGATTCAAGCTTCTCGGGCTTCAGGCGGTACGTCGAGACCAGATCGACCGGGCGGCCCGACGGGTCGGAAAGCTCGTCGGTCAGAAGCGTGGGTTTGTTGTTGTGCGGCAGCAGATTCCTGAGCCGCTTGTGAGCCTCGGGCAGCCACTGCCTGGCCGAAAGGCCTTTTGGCGTCTGGGCGCGGACCGCGGCGCTGTGATCGATAGGAAACGAGTGCTCCGAGAACATGCATCCCGGCGCGGCGGTCAGGAGCGTGCAGATCAGCAACGAGCGGATAGTCGCCGCGACGTGCGGATAATGGCGGAGCCCGGACACGTGGTGTTTCCGGGCTCTGTGAGAATGCATCAGTACGTCAATCCTACTTGGGGGCGGCTATCTCGTTGGCCTTGGGGGTAAACGCGGTTTCATCCAGTCCTACGTTGAATTCCACGTCCTTGTAAATGTACCTCGATGTGCATTGTCCGTCCCAGTCGAATCCTTTGATTCTGATCGGGACGAGTGTTTCGAGGTCGATGCAGATTTCGGTGCGTTTGGCCGGATAGTCTTCCTTGGGCGGAAGGTGTCTCAGCAGTACGATCGCATCGCGTCCGGCCACGTTTACGTATCCGCCGAACTCCTGCTTGAGATGCCCTTTGTCCCTGGCGGTCTTGTACACGTCCAGCAGATTCGCCAATCCGCGTTTGAATCCGAACATGCTTACCGGCCTGAGCGTGTTCTTCATTGCGTCGGGGCCGTCGGGCGGACGCTTCTGCGTGCCGAGCAGTCCCCTCAGCAGGGGATTGGAGATTCGGATGACCATCTTGTTGTCGTACTTGCCTTCGATGTACAGAATCCGATCGCCCATCGGCACGTAGAGCTTCTTGACCTGATCGTTCGACAGCGCCCCCTTGGGCGTTTCGTTCAGCCATTTCATTGCGACGCTGAACGGCTTTTCGCTGAACTTGACGTTCATCCACTGTTCGGGCTTCTGCGCTCCGCGGATGATTTCCTGCTTGATCAGCGTGCAGGTGTAGTCGTGGTATTTCTCATCGTAGTTCCTGAGGCACATTTCCAGAAAGGCGATGTGATCCTCTTTGGCGAGTTTTTCGAGCTTGTCGCCCGCTTCGGCGGTTGAGGCCTTTTCGAGTTTCGATCCGCCCACGGTCACCGACTGGGTGCACTGTATGCAGAACAGTCCGGCCAGGAGCAGCCCCACGAAGACTCTTACGCGACGATTGGTGGGACGCAGTATTTTCTTTAGCATGTTCTATCTCACCGTGCAGCAGGACTCTTTAAAGTCGGTTGCGTGAGGTCGACTAGTCCAATTTAGCCGACCATTGTACGCGCTTAACAGTGAATTATCGACAAAATCCACTGTTTTTCGTGAGACAATCCGTTGTCGCCGAGTTTTTGTCTTAGCCTTTACATCGCCTTGAGCGGGCGCATATCGATCAACGAGCAAAGCTCTTTGTGGGATAATTTGGAGGATAGTACAGGCATCCCGCCAATTAGTCAAGAGAATTCCAAGAAAAATGATGGTCTGGCGGGGCTGTGTGGAACTGCGTGCGGCGGCAAGACCCGGTCTGACTCCGACCGTCGGAATTCCCACACGGAGCATCTGTGCGGAATTAAGGGCGTCTGGATCAAAACGCTTCTTGACGTTATGGCCTGATCGAATTACAGTACCCCGCCCCGATATCGACACTACAGGGGCATGAATACAGGAGTTGTCATGAATTTAGTTACCGGCGCTACGGGGCTGCTGGGCAGCCATATAGTTGAGAAGCTCATCGAGCAGGGCATGCCTGTGAAGGTTCTGGTCCGCCAAAGCAGCGACACCCGCGTACTTGACGAGTGGGGCGTCGAGAAGGTTATCGGCGACATCACCGATCCCGAAAGCCTCACCGAGGCCCTGAAGGGCGTCACCACGGTCTATCACTCCGCGGCGCAGGTCGGCGACTGGGGTCCGTGGAGGCAGTTCGTGGCGATTTCCATCCAGGGCACCGCCAACATGCTTGCCGCCGCCGAGGCCGCCGGAGTCAAGCGGTTCCTCCACGTCAGCAGCATCAGCTCGTACGGACACCCCGACGGCGAGGGACTGGTGCTCGACGAATCGGCCCCGCTGGGAGTGAATCTGCACAAGTGGAGCTACTACAGCCGCGCGAAAGTGGAGGCCGAAAAACTTGTCTGGGCGGCGCACGAAGCCGGGAAGATCCCGGTCACCGTTGTCAAGCCGAGCTGGCTGTACGGCCCGCGCGACCGGGCGTCCATGCCGCGACTGATAAAGGCGATTCGAAACGGAAAAGCCAAGCTCATCGGCGACGGGAACAATCTGTTTAATCTGACCTACGCCGGAAACGAGGCCGAGGGCTGCATCCTGGCGGCGACGAACGACAAGGCGGTCGGGCAGGCGTACAACCTGTCCAGCGACGGCGAATTCACCCAGAAGCAGTATGTAAACGCCGTGGCTGAATGTCTCGGCGAGCCGCCTGTGACCAAGAAAGTCCCATACGCCGTCGCCAAGCACGCCGGATTCATTATGGAGCTGTTCGGCCACATGTTCCGGCGCAAGACCCCGCCGCTGGTTACTCGGTATTCGGTCTGGCTGTTGGGACGCAAATGCTTCTTCTCGCCCGAGAAGGCTCGCAAAGAACTCGGCTGGCGGCCGACAGTGGGATACGAAGAAGGCATCCGACTGGCGGTGGAGTCATGCCTGGAAGACGAAAAACGCGGTTAATTTGGAACCTGCCTGCCGGAAGGCAGGTTTGAGATTTTGGATTTGAAATTTGACGGCGAACGGCCAAGATCTGGTTGCGGACTCTATCTTGCGGCGTAGGGGTGCTCTGTCGTTGAGTCGTTGCCGTTAAATCTAAAATCTAAAATCTAAAATCACAGAGACACCGCAACTTCGCTGAGCAGTTGGGTCATGTCCAGCGGTTTGGTGATGCAGACCCTTGCGCCGCACTCCTTGATTTGCTGTTCGCTTTCCGGTGACGGATACGCCGTCATGGCCACTACTTCAGCGTGCCTGGTGGCGTCCTGGGATTTGATCAGTCGGCAGACTTCGTAGCCGTCCATTCCGGGCATTCGCAGATCGAGCACGACCACGTCGGGTTTCAGTGTGGCTACGAGAGTGCCTGCTCGGAAACCGTCGTGCGCTTCGTGGATTTCGTAGTCCGGGTGTGATGCGCGAAGCGCGCGAGCGATCAACTGGGTGATCGCCGCTTCGTCGTCGACTATCAGAATGCGTATCGGGGTCGTGCCCAGCTCGGCGGGCACGGGCATTTTGTGTTCGCGCAGGAACTGCACGAGGTCTTCGACCGCCACTCGTCTGTGTCCGCCCGGGGTGCGATGGGCCTTCAACAGGCTTTGGTCAATCCAGTTCGCAACGGAACCCGGGTCCACGTGCAGCATCTCAGCTATAGCGAATGTTGACAGATTACTGGCCATGTAGATTCCACTCTCGTTCTTTGGCGACTTAGGCGATAACCGGCTTACGAAACAGCTAAATTGAACGAATGCTTATGAAACCAATTAGCGCCAATCATATATACTATCGACCCTTGCGGCAATAGAAACCATACTTTTTTCCTCAAATAACCCAGTTTACGAATTGCCCGGCGGCTCAAGAAATGCTTGACATATTTCCACCCGGCGCGTACTCTATTGATAACAATGACTTGCGATCGCAGACAATTTGTCGCTTCAGACCGCCTTGATTCCGCCGGCGACGGGTCTGCGCTGCGGGTCGTTATGCTCGTCTCTGTACTATAGGTCGCTGTGCTTCACGGTGCGGCGGCCGCCACTTCGGATTCCGCAAACACCCCCACGTCTGACGCCGCACGGTTGTATTTCAGGCGCAGGGATGTAGGATAGCTTCACAATCGTCCGGGCGCCGCGAGCGGATCGGACAGGATTCTAAGGACAACAGTCATGACGAATAAAGAAGGCAAGAAGTATAAAATGAAGCTGGATCAGGGCTTCGTCGGCGCCTGCGGCGGAGAGATAATCCAACAGATTCTAATGGACCATGGCGTGGAAATTATCTTCGGGTTCCCCGGAGGCGCGCTGATCCCGATGTTCGACGTGCTCTACGATTCATCGATCAAGCTGGTGATATCCCGGCACGAGCAGGGCGCGATCCACATGGCCGAAGGATACGCCAGGGCCACCGGCAAGACAGGCGTTGCGATGGCGACTTCCGGCCCCGGGGCTACGAATCTGGTCACCGGTCTGGCCAACGCATACCTCGATTCGACGCCTATCGTCGCGATCACCGGGCAGGTCAAGAGCCACCTGATCGGAAACGACGCCTTCCAGGAAGCCGACATGACCGGCATATCCAGGCCGATCACGAAGCACAACTTCCTGGTCAGCAAGGTCGAGGACCTCGGGCGAATATTCACCGAAGCGTTTCACATCGCCTCGACCGGTCGGCCCGGCCCGGTGCTGATCGACGTTCCGGTCGACATCACGCTCAACAAGCTTGAGACTCCGGCGAATCTGACGATGCGCATACCGGGCTACAAGCCGAGTCTGTCGGGTCATATCCGCCAGATCCAGAGCGCCGCGAAGGTCATAAACGCCTCCGACAAGCCGTTGCTGTACGTCGGCGGCGGGGTGATGCACAGCGAGGCGACCGACGAACTCCGCGCGGTCCAGAAGAAGGGACAGTTGCCGATAACCACCACGCTGATGGGCCTCGGCGTTATGGACGAGACCGATCCGCTGTCGCTCCAGATGGTCGGCATGCACGGCACCGCCTCGGCGAACTACGCCATGCAGGAGTGCGACTGCCTGATAGCGGTCGGGGCACGCTTCGACGATCGGGTCACCGGCAAGCTCGAAACATTCGCACCTAACGCCACGATAGTGCACGTGGACATCGACCCGACGTCGATATCGAAGGTCGTCAAGGCCGACGTGCCCGTGGTGGGAGACGCAAAGGACATCCTGGCCAAGATGGTCGACCTGATCGAGGCCAGAGACCGCACGCCGTGGCTCGAACGGATCGCCGCATGGAAGCGCGAGTATCCGCTGGCCTACCAGTACGGCGGCGAGGTGATCAAGCCGCAGGCGGTGATCGAGAAGCTCGGCGAGCTGACGGATCACGATGCTGTTATCGCCACCGGCGTCGGTCAGCACCAGATGTGGGCCGCCCAGTTCTTCAAGTTCCGCAAGCCGAGGCAGATAATCACCTCCGGCGGGCTGGGGACGATGGGATTCGGCGTGCCGGCGGCGATAGGGGCCCAGTTCGCCTGCCCCGACGCGACTGTAGTGGACATCGACGGCGACGGGAGCTTCTCGATGACGATGGTCGAGATAATAACCGCCGTGCAGCACGGGCTTCGGGTCAAGTTCATCGTGTTGGACAACGAGTATCTCGGGATGGTCCGCCAGTGGCAGGAGATGTTCTTCGACAAGCGTTACTCCGGAACGGTCCATCCGTGTCCGGACTTTGTGAAGGTCGCCGAGGGATTCGGGGCCAAGGGCATTCGGGTCTCCGATCCGGCGAAACTGACCGACGCGCTCAAGGAGCTTCTGGACTACAACGACGGCCCGGCTGTTCTGGTCGTCGCCGTCGACCCCGAAGAGAACGTCTATCCGATGGTGCCCGCGGGCAAGAGCCTTCACGAGATGGAGCTGGGACGGCTGGCCTGAGGCCGGCGAGATTCCGGAATTTGGAGAATAGCAATGAAACATGTGATAACGGCACTGGTGCAGAATCAGCCCGGCGTGTTGGCGCACATATCGGGCATGTTCGCAGCCCGCGGATTCAATATCGATTCACTCGTTGTCGGACGGACCGAAGACGCCGACCTCAGCCGCATGACCATAGTGGTCATCGGCGACGACTACGTTCTGGAGCAGGTCCGCAAGCAGTTGGGCAAGGTCATACCGGTAGTGAAGGTCCGCGACTTCACCAATACCGAGAATGTCCAGCGAGACCTCTTGCTGATACGCGTTCACGCCCCGGCCGAGAAACGACCGGCGGTGGTGGACCTGGTCAACCTGTTCCGCGGGAGAGTAGCCGACGTGGCCCGCAGTTCGGTGGTCATCGAACTGACCGGCACCGAGGACAAGATCGAGGCGTTCATAGACCTCGTTCGACCATACGGGATCAGAGAACTCGCGCGCACCGGCGTCATAGCGATGCTTCGCGGCGGGCGAAAGTGAACGGCAACGATCGGCGGCCAGTAACGGCAAACGACAACGGCAACGGCTCTTGAGTTGTTGCCGTTGTTATTGCCTATGCGATCAGTTCGTCCAGGTCCGCGGGTGTTACTTCGGCCAGGGACGCTACCGTGCGGTCGGCGGCGGTGAGTTCCGACGCTGCGTACGATGTGCCGACCGCGAGCACTCTTGCGCCTGCGGCCGCGGCGGATTCGATGCCGGCGGGGGAGTCTTCTATCACCACGGTCTTCGACGGCTCCGGTCCGCCGGACCCAAAGGGCGCCAGACGCCGCATCGCGAGGCGATATCCTTCGGGGTCGGGCTTGCCTCTTTCGACGTCCTCGGCCGCTACGATCACCTTGAAGCAGTCTCTTACGCCTATCGCTTGTGAGGCGACATCGAGTTCCTGTCGCAGCGAACCGCTGCAGATAGCCAGCGGGACCCCGGCTTCAGAGGCCCGGCGAATCAGTTCGACCGCTCCGGGAAGGGGTTTGACCGCAGTCCGGTATTCCCTGAGCACCAGTTGGGTCTTGGCCTCGGTCAGTTCCTCGACCTTCCGATCGCCGAATGGCTTGCCGTAGTCGGCTCCGACGGCCTTGAAGCAGTCGTAGTCGTCGAAGCCGAGATATTTTTCATAATAGTCTTCGGACGACAAGTTGATCCCTTCACCGGCCAGCACCTCCTGGAACGTCGCCAGATGCACGGGCTCTGAGTCTACAATCACGCCGTCGAAATCAAAAATAAGAGCGTCCAATTACTGTCCTTTCGATCCGTCCGTTTCCACTGTGTCGGTCGCTACGAAAACCTCGATTCGCGTTTCTCCGGGTTCCGAGCTTATCGTCAGATCGCCCCCGACTGCGGTCGCACGATCGGTCATCGACGACAGGCCGAATCCCGTTCCCCGAGCCTCACGCACGTCGAAACCCCTCCCGTCGTCCACTATCGACAACAGCAGCCGATTGTCGATCAGCATCAGGTCTATGTCCATGTTGGCCGCACCGCTGTGACGGATGGCGTTGTTGACCGCCTCCTGGCTTATCCTGAACAGTGCGATCTCCACTTCAGGCGCGAATCTCGCATCTGCGATTTCCGACCGGCATCGTATCTCAGCGTTCATGCCCGCCGCTCGGCAGTGCCCCTTGAGCGGCTGCATCGCCGCGACGAGTCCGAAGGTCTCCAATGCCGGCGGATACAGCCCCCTGCAGATGCTCCTGATGTCTTCTATGAGTTCGTTGCACGTCTCGGCCGCAGATAGTGACGGGGCTTTCGACGGATTGTTCAGGAGCATCCCCAGCGCCACGAGCTTCTGGCTGACCGAGTCGTGAAGCTCGGCGGCGAGGTATTTGCGTTCTTCGTCCCGGGCGTTGACGAGTTTCATGTGGGCCGTTCTCAGGGCTTCTTCGGCCTGTCTGGATTCAGTCAGGTCGCGGAAGAAGCCGACGACGCAGTCTCTGCCCTCCAGGCGCACCATGCTGGCGGCTACGTCGAAGTAGACTGTCCGCCCGTCCTTTCTAACGAACGGCACGGCCTGGGCGACTCTGTGGCGTCCGGTGATCTGAGCCTGTAACTGGGCCATAACGTGCGGCAAGTGCTCGGGCGGGTGTATGTCTCTGACGCCCATTTGCAGGAGTTCTTCAGAACTGTACTGCAGCAGCTCGCAGATCGCCGGATTGGCGAACTTGAACTTCGACGTTTCAATGTCCGCGATAATTATCCCTTCGACGGCGCCTTCAAAGAGCGTTCGGTGGAATGCTTCGGACTGCTTGAGCTTGTCTTCGGCCTGTTTTCGATCGGTTACGTCGCGTGCGATCACCAGCGCAGAGCGAATCTCGCCGTTGTGGTCCCGTATCGGTTCGATGGACGTCTGATACCACCGCGGCTGGCCGCCGAGGTACGTCAGTGTTTCCGACAGGTCGCCGACGCCCCCCAGGATAATATCGCGCACGTGACCGGCCTGACGGTCGGCGATCGCCTTGGGGAACACATCCCACATAGTCTTGCCCACGAAATCCTCGGGCGTCCCGCCCAGGCGCCTGGCGGCGGTGGTGTTCATGAACAGGTAGACGCCCCGGGCGTCCAGCGTGCATATCGCCTCGCCCGCCGATTCGACCAGGACGCGGTATTTCTCTTCGCTCTGCTGGAGGGCTATTTCGGCTTGCTTGTGTTCTGTGATGTCACGTGCGATTATCAGCGTCGAGCGGATCCGTCCGTCGTGATCGGTCATCGGCTCCATAGAGATCAGGTACCATCGCTTGCCCTCTTCAAGCGGCACGAGGACTTCCCTCGTCTCGCCGTCGCCCGAGGCTATGGCCTCCCGCACCAGGGGCATGTGAGCGTCGGCGAATTCCCTTGGAAAAATATCCCACACGCTCTTGCCGACGAACTGATCGGGCGCACCGCCGAACCGCAGCGCGCAGACGGTGTTCACGAACAGGAACACGCCATCGGCGTTTATCGTGCATATCGCCTCGCCCGCCGATTCGACCAGGGCGCGGTATTTCTCTTCGCTCTGCTGGAGGGCTATTCGGGAATCCCTGGCCTCGGTCACGTCGCGTACGGCGCCCATTATGATCGTGGGGCTCCCTTCCGCGTCGCGCTGCCGAACCGTGTACTTCGTCGCGTCCAGCCACCGGACTTCTCCGTCCGGGCGTACGATCCTGAACGATATGTCGCGCCCTTCGCCACCGGACAGTACTTCGACCATAAGGCGGCGCATGTCCTCCAGATCGACCGGGTGCATTATCGAGTCGATCACCTTCTCGACATCCTTGGGAGGCGTTGATTCCGGAAGACCGTAGATGCGAAGGAGTTCATCCGACTGGACGGTCTGTCCAGTACGCAGGTTCCACTGCCAACTGCCCACGCCGGCGAGTCGCTGGACCGCTTTGAGGCCCGCTTCGCTGTCCCGCAAGGCGGCTTCCATCTCCTTGCGTTTGGTGATGTCGACTATCATGCCCTGGATGTGCGTGATCTGTCCGTCCGCGTCGCGGATGACCCTGTTGCGGTCCTCTATCCAGCGAATGTCGCCTGACTTGGTGACAATGCGATACTCCTGATCAAACTGCTCGACTCCGCGCGCCAGGTAGTCGTCGACTTCGGTTTCAAGGCGGCGGACGTCTTCGGGGCAGGTTACGTCCGGCCAGGAGATTTCGCCGGACACCAACTCCCGGGCTGAGTACCCGAATTGGCTTATGCTTTCGGATACGAATTCGACCGGCCATCCGTCGGACACTCCCCACAGGAAGACCACTGCCGGACTCGCGTCAACGATTGACCGCAGCCTGCGCAGGGTCGCCTGGGTCTCGGACAGCGCTTTGCGCAGCGCCTCCAACTCTGACGCGTCGTTTTCGGGTGTGTGTTCTTCGTTCATGACCGGACGTTAGTATCGGTCAGTCGGCCTCCCAATCCAAGCCTGAAAAACATATACTCTCCCATGCGCCTCAAGCCTCGTCGGGCTTCAGCGGAAGCTCGATCGTCACCGAGGTCCCCTCGCCCGGCGCGCTTTCCAGCCAGACGCTCCCACCCAGGCGATCGATCGCGTGTTTCACTATCGCCAGCCCCAGTCCCGTTCCGCGGACCGCCGCGTCGCCGGATCGGCAGGCGGCGGCCTGGAAGAATCGTTCAAATACGCGCGCCTGGATTTCCGGCGGTATCCCGCCTCCGGTGTCGGTGACGTTCAGCGTCACTCCGCCGGATCGCCCGGTGAGCCTGCAGGTCACCATCCCGCCGCCGGGGGTGAATTTCAGCGCGTTGCCCACGAGATTGTCCACGATCAGACGCCATAGCGTGATGTTGGATTTGAAGGTGAAATCATCCGGGTCGATCGATACGCTCAGATCGACCCCGGCGTCTCGGGACTGGTTGCCGTGATCGTCTCGGATATGCTCGGCAAGGGCGTCCAGGGAGATTTCCGTGACGCTCCCCTGGTCCGACGACGTCTCGATCAGATGCAGATTCAACAGGTCGTTGGTCATCTGCTCCAGTCGCGTTATGTGACGGTCGAGTATCGCCGCGACTTTCTCAACCGCCTGCGGACTGTCGGCACTGTCGCCGAGCGTTTCGGCCGCGGCGCGAATCGTCGCCAGCGGAGTACGCAGTTCGTGGGAGGCGTTTGCGACGAATTCGGCCTTCATCGCCGAAGCCCGCTCGATCTCCGTGACGTCCCGAAGAACCATGAGCACCGCGATTCCCCCCGGCGATCCGGCCTTGACGCGCGCGGCGTGGATATCCAGCGTCCTGCCGCCGTCATGGGCCTGTCCGTCAACCGATTCTCCGGCGGACATGAGTTTGTAGTACAGATCCAGCACCTGCCCGCCTGTTATCACTGATTTGAATTCGCGCCCGGTGAGGTCCGCCTCGTCGAGATCCAGCAGATCGAACGCAGAACTGTTGACCAGAACGATATGCCCGGTCTTGTCCAGCGCCACTACGCCTTCGCGGAGGCTTTCGACGACGGAGCTGAGCTGCCGGCGCTGGGTCTCGGCGGCGCGGATCTGTCTGGCCAGGTTGTCGCGCATGCCGTTCAGCGTTCGGGCCAACCCCGCCAGTTCGTCGGCTCCGCTTACCTCGGCCCGGGCGTCGAGATTCCCGGCCGCCAGTTGTTCGGCCGTCCGGGTGATCTGGTTGAGCGGGGCGTACCATATCCAACTCATCAGTATCGCCAGCGCCGCCGCGACGGCCGAGGTCGCCGAGATCGTCCAGACCAGCGTCTCTCGGACAAGCGATCTGTCTTCGGCGATCGCCCGCACCGGCATCGCCAGCCGAACGACCGCGGCGACTTTTCCGTCCCGCATGACCGGTCTTGTTACGTAGCGGTACTCGACCGAGGTGGTCTTGCTGCGCCGGGTGTCGGCCCCGTTGCGCCCTTCGATCGCGGCCAGGACTTCGGGCCGGTCCGGGGTGTTGTGTTTGTCCATGCTCGTCGGGTCTGCGATGCTGTCGCCCAGCACCCCTCCGTCGTCGGCGATAACCGTAAGCCTCATCTCCGATTCGCCCAGGAGTTCCCTGACCGCCTGATTCAGTTGAGCCTGCGTTGCCGGCGGGGTATCCTCGAAGTATCGAGCGGCCATGTCGGCGGCCTGATCCTGTGCGGTTCGATTGTGCCGCATGAACCACGTGTTGAGCCCGTCGTACGAGACGATCAGCCCCACGGCGACCACAGCGCCCACCAGCAGAAGGTTGCCCATGAACAGTTTGATCAGCAGACAGAGTCGTTTCATTGCGCACTCCCGATGATTGCCGGGGTCTCAGGGGCTGTCTTCGCTCCCCGCGAGCTTGTAACCTACTCCTCGAACAGTTCTTATGTACTTTCGCGCCTCGCCGAGCTTCTTTCGCAGCGCCGTCATGTGGACGTCTATCGTGCGATCGGTGACGATCGTGTCGGGACCCATTGCCGAGTCGATGAGTTGATCTCGCTGCAGAACTCTGCCCGACGCTGTAACTATCGCCGCCAGCAGGCGAAACTCCGTCAACGTCAGCGATACGTCCCGTCCGTCGAGGCGAACCCTGTGTCGATCGAGATCGATTTCGATCGGGCCGGCCGACAGGGTCTGTTCGATGTCGGCCCGCTGCTGTTCGGCCCGCCGCAGGAGAGCGGATATTCGCGCCACGAGCACCGACATGCTGAACGGTTTGGTCATGTAGTCGTCGGCTCCTATGTGCAGACCTACAACAACGTCGGTTTCCTCAGACAGGGCCGTCAGCATGATGATCGGCAGGTCGGCTGTCCGGCTGTTGGCCCGCAGGCGGGTGGTGATCTCCTTGCCCGACATCCCCGGGAGCATAAGGTCCAGAATGACCAGGTCGGGCGGATCTGCGACTATGACGCCAAGGGCGTCCAGACCGTCATTGCATACCGTCACCTCGTAGTGCTCGCGCTGCAGTCGCATGGCGATCAGTTCGGCCATGTCTGCTTCATCCTCCACGATTACGATGCGCCGTTTTGACATCTCGCTCCTGCCGCGGTTCGGGAACATTAGCGCAATCTTAACAAAGTGCAAATGCGCTCTTAGTCATCAAGTGCGACAATAACTTACGAAAAGGTCCGTGGCAAGACAAGCCCGGGTGAAACATCGCATATAAATCGGAGATCAAGACATGATCGCAGAAGCGGGTTCTTCATTCGATACTCTACTCGTAGTGAAAATGGCCTTTGACGTAATCGCGGGACTCGGCATTTTCCTGCTGGGCATGAAGTACATGTCCGAGGGGCTTCAGACCATCGCCGGGCGGCGCCTGCGGACGATGATCGGGGCGGCGACCAGCAACCGTTTCATGGGAATGGCCGTCGGCACCGGCGTGACCTGTCTGGTCCAGTCCAGTTCAGTCACCACCGTTATGGTCGTCGGATTCGTAAACGCCGGATTCATGACCCTCACCCAGGCTATCGGCGTGATTATGGGCGCCAACATCGGCACCACCATCACCGGCTGGATAATCGCGCTTAAGATCGGCAAGTACGGTCTTCCGATCATGGGCGTTTGCGCACTGATCTTCGCCTTCGCCAGGAAGGACAGGCTCAAGTTTCTTGCGATGGCGATAATGGGCGTCGGCATGATCTTCTTCGGCCTGGAGCTGATGAAGAACGGATTCAAGCCGATTCGCGGGATGGAGGAGTTCGAGGCATGGTTCTCGGCTTTCCAGGCCAACAGCTACCTCGGAGTTCTCAAGTGCGCCGGCGTCGGCTGCATACTTACGATGATCGTGCAGTCGTCGTCGGCAACGCTGGGCATAACCGTGGGTCTGGCGACCACCGGGGTGATACCGTTCCACACCGCCGCGGCCCTGGTGTTGGGACAGAATATCGGAACGACGATCACCGCCTATCTCGCCTCGATCGGAACGACCACCATCGCCAAACGCGCCGCCTACGCTCACGCCATATTCAACATAGCCGGCGTGCTGGTGATAACCGCACTGTTCAGCCCGTACGTCCGCTTTGTCGAGAGCGTTATCGGCATTGACCCTTATGCGAACACCACCGCGATGGAAAACGGAAAGGAAGTGATCAACTTCCCGCACATCGCCGCCGCAATCGCCGCGGTTCATACCGGATTCAATGTCGTCAACACGCTGGTGTTCATGCCTTTCGTCAATCAACTGGCGGCCTTGCTGACCCGCTTCGTTCCCGATCAACAGTTCAAGGAGACTCCGCACCTGACCATGCTTGACGCACATATGGCCGAAACGCCGATCATCGGCATCGAGCAGTCTCGCAAGGAGGTCAATCGCATGGCCGACACGCTGGACAACATGCTGCCTCGTCTGCGCGAAGCGATCGAAACCGGGGCCAAGAACGATGAGAACGTGCAGAAGATATTCCACAAGGAGGAAGTCCTGGACATTATGCAGAAGGAGGTCACTGTTTTCGTGACCGATCTTCTGGCCGGGAGCCTGACTCACGATCTGGCCGACGAAGGCAGGCGAATCGTGCGAATCGCCGACGAATACGAATCGGCCAGCGACTACGTGCAGAACCTCCTGAAGCTCTATCTGCGGCTTGAGCAGGCCGGTCTGAAGTTCTCCGAGGCCGATCGCGACAACATCCTGGACCTCCACGATGAGGTCTCAGCGTACGTTGAACTGATCTCGACGGCATGCAGAGACAATCGGCCCGAGGTCGTCACCAAGGCACACAGCATTGGCGACGGGATCAGCCACCACATACGGCGCCTGCGAAACCAGCACCTGGCCGAAGTCGCCGAAACCAGGCCCGCCCCGCTGGTGACGGTGATCTACACCGACATGCTCAACGCCTACAGGCGGGTCAAGGACCACGCGATGAACGTGGCCGAAGCACTGGCCGGAGAGAAGTAAGACGCGACAAGACGGAGGAAGGGGTCGGGACTCGATCGCGAAAAAGCCCCGGCCCCTTTCCTATGGACCCGCTTTGGCGATATGATGCCGATTGGATGGTTTTGGGCAATGACGGCTCCATTCAGGCGTTTTGACTATCCGGCGCCGCGGGCGGATTGGCCGCCGGGGGCGCCGAACCCGAACGAATATTCGCGGAAAATTCTGGAGACCAGGAGACCAGCACCGATGAGAAAGAGCATGAAGATAATGGCGTCTTTGGCGTTTATTCCATGGCTTCTGACAGCCGCCGCGGCGGTCTGCCTGGGAGCCGAAAAGGCCCAGCCGGGCGCGACGGTCGATCAGATCCGGAGAGACTGGCTGCATCAGGACTTTGGCAAGGAGGGGATGAACAAGTGCTTCAAGTCCAGGGACGACTGCACGCTCGAGGCCGGCGCGATCAAGAAGATCGTCGCCGAACTGGGCGCCGCGGGTGAGGGTTTTGAGCTCGAGGCCGCCAAGCTGACGGCCGCCAAGACCCCCGGAAACGATCCGAAGTGGAGGGATCTCTACATCCGCGCGGCGACGGTGCGGCGAGCCAAGAGGCTCAAGCTGCTGAGCATCCGCTGCAAGAAAATCGTCTTCACCAGGCACTTCGAGATGGGCGGCTCGCACTACGCCTACACCGAAGGCCTGTCCGACGCGCAGAGAGAACGCCACTTCCGACCCGGTTCGGCGCTGTGCATGCTCGACGTCAGCGGACCCGAGCCGAAAGTCGAAACGCTCATCGACGATCCCAACGGAGTCATCCGCGACCCGGACGTAAGCTACGACGGCAAGCGGATCCTGTTTGCCTGGAAGAAGTCCGATCGCCAGGACGACTACCACCTGTACGAAATGGACGCCGCGACCCGCAAGATCCGCCAATTGACATTCGGACTCGGCTTCGCCGACTACGAAGGGGTCTATCTGCCCGACGGGAACATCCTGTTCAACTCGACCCGCTGCGTGCAGATCGTCGACTGCTGGTGGACTGAAGTGTCGAACCTGTACGTCTGCAACAAGGACGGCAAGTATCTCCGCCGGATCGCCTTCGACCAGGTCCACTCGAACTACCCGCAGGTCCTCGACGACGGACGCGTGGTCTACACCCGATGGGACTACAACGACCGCGGGCAGCTCTATCCCCAGCCGCTGTACCAGATGAATATCGACGGGACCAGCCAGACCGAATACTACGGAAACAACTCATGGTTCCCCACGACGATCATGCACGCGCGCGGCATTCCCGGAACCGGCAAGGTCATGGCCCTCGCCAGCGGACACCACACCCGACAGCGGGGCAAGCTGTGCATCGTCGATCCCAAGAAGGGTCGCCAGGAGGCCTCCGGCGTGCAGTTGATCGCACCGATCACCGAAACAAAGGCCGTCAGGGTCGACAGGTACGGACAGCGCGGCGATCAGTTCCAGTATCCATATCCGTTCAGCGAAAAGGAGTTCCTCACGACATTCCGCGCCGACGGCGGGGGCCTGAGGTTCGGCATCTTCTTCATGCGTGACGACGGGTCCCGCGAACTGCTGGCGGTCAACGACAAGCAGGACAGCAACCAGCCGGTGGTCCTCAAGGCCCGCAAAATCCCCACCATCCGCCCGTCAACCGTGGACTGGCGCAAGAAGACAGGCACGTTCTACGTGCAGGACGTTTACATCGGACCGGGCCTCAAGGGCGTCGAGCGAGGCGTCGTCAAGACGCTGCGCGTGATCGAGCTTGAATTCCGCGCCGCGGGAATCGGCTCCAACGGCAACCGCGGACCGGCCGGCGGGGCTCTGGTCTCCACGCCGATCGCAATCGGCAACGGAACCTGGGACGTCAAGCACGTCCTGGGCGACACGAAGGTCCACGCCGACGGATCGGCGTTCTTCGAAGTCCCCGCACGCACGCCGGTCTACTTCCAACTCCTGGACGACAAGAACCAGGTAGTCCAGTCGATGAGAAGCTGGTCGACTCTCCAGCCCGGCGAGAAGTTCTCCTGCGTCGGCTGCCACGAGAACAAGAACGAAATCTCCCTGTCGACCGGAACGACCCAGGCGATGAAGGCCGGACCCAAGCCGCTCGATCCGATCTTCGGACCGCCTCGCGGATTCAGCTTCCCCAGGATGGTCCAGCCGATCCTCGACAAGCACTGCATCCGCTGCCACAAGGACAGCAGCAAGACCCTCGGCCCGCCGCCGAGACGCAAAAAGAACACGCCCAAGCCGAAAGTCAACACCAACGCGACGATAGATCCCAACGCCAGGAACCTGGCGTTCAGCCTGTTGAGCACCCCCAAGCCCGACGCACGGGCCAAGAGAAACTGGTCCGAGGCCTACCTGAACTTGACTCAGCGGGGCAGGCCCAACGAGATCGTCAACTGGCTCAATGTGCAGTCGATCCCGCCGATGCTGCCGCCTTACTTCAAAGGTGCGTGCAAGTCGAAGATCTTCGAGCACATCGCCGGGCCCAAGTGCAACGTCAAGCTGTCGAAGCACGAGTTGGCGATTATCTCCTGCTGGATCGATCTGCTGGTTCCGTACTGCGGCGACTACGCCGAAGCGGGGGCCTGGAACGAAGGGGATCACGCCAAGCACAAACGCTTCATGGACAAGCGAAGGCGAATGGAGCTGATCGAAGCTGCGAATATCGAAGAGATGCTGACCGGCAAGCGGCCCGCCGGCGCCCCGACGGACAAGGACCCGCCGGTTGTCACCACCGGGTACCGCAATTTGGCGCTGAATCCCAAGGATGTCATGGGCGACTCGAAGGTCTTCCCCCACGCGTCGACCAACAGCGTCTGCCGCGGGCAGAAGTGCTACGGGGCCCAGAACGTGATCGACGGAAAGACCGCCAACACCGGCCACGGCGGGCGGTTCCCCTCGTGGGGTCCTGATCGTCGCGAAGATCTGTGGCTGAAGATTGATCTCGGCAAGGCCTACGAGATCGACAAGCTCGTTCTCTGGATCCGCGCCGAGGAGCGGCACGACAAGCACTGGCACTCGGCGACGCTTGAGTTCTCCGACGGAAGCAAGGAGAGGATCAACATCAAGTGGACCAGGAAGCCGCAGACCTTCAAGTTCCGCAAGCGAAAGGCCAGTTGGGTCAAGTTCACCGAACTGGTCCAGAAAAAACCGTTGGGCTGGTGCGCGTTCTCGGAAGTCCAGATCTGGGGCCAGTAGGCCAACGCGACTTGAATTTCACTCACATCCCGCCCCGTCGGAGAACCTTCCGGCGGGGCGGTTTTCATCTATCGAGCGTTAGTTAACAGTCGTGTGGGGTCAGAGCGCCGTTAGACACTAGGAACATCTGGTCATATGAATATAAGTTCCTAGTGTCTAACGGCGCTCTGACCCCACAGGTCGGGGTCTGGTCGGAGCCTTGAGATCTCCGCAGGCGAATTGGATTTCGTCGAGGTAGAACTTCAGCATCATCGGGTTCCAGTAAATCTCGATCCGGCGGCCGATTGCCGTGTAGAAGATGCGGCCTTTCCCGAATGACTTGACCTGCGCCAGGGCGAAGTCGTTGTCGGTGCGTCTGATCCGCTTGACGCCCGCTGCCGCTGCGGTCGAGGCATGCAGGAACTGCCGGCGGCTGATGTGAGATCCGAATTCCGACTCCTCGTAGCTGCATTATCCCTTACGACACCTCCCCGCGCTGGACAGATCAAGACGACTGACAATGGACTCGCGTCGGCTTTGCGACGATAATGTTCTGAAGAAGACTTATGGGATTCAGCGACGACATGGCGATGCCCGACGACCGAATTCTCGCTCGCGGTCGGGATATGCTCGGGTTGATCCGGACCGCTTCGAGATCCGCCTTCACCAGCGTTCAATGGCGCGACTGGCTGCTGAATTGGGCGATGGGTCATGAGGGTCTCAAGCGGCGGATGTTCAGCTTCATCGCATCGCTTCCCGGCGCCGATACGCCGCGCGGGTTCGGCGCTCTTGTGAAGGAGCATTTCGCCGGCTCGGACGATATTCCCTGGTTGTTGCGTTCGGCGGCGCGCGCCGCGTGCCTGGCCGGTCCGTCGGCGATGCGTTTGCTGCGTCCGGTCGTGCTGCGTCGCGCCGAGGAGATGGCCCGTCGTTTCATCCTCGGTTCGACGGCGTCCGGAGCCGTGGCCAACCTGACGCGTCTGCGGAGGAGGGGTTACGCCTTTACGCTTGACGTGCTCGGAGAATCGGCCCGCAGCGACGCCCAGGCCGACAGTTACGTGAGGGAGTATCTCAGGCTTCTCGATCGGCTGGGCGCCGCCCAGGAGCGATGGGAGGGGCTCGGGTCCGGAGGCGAACTCGACTGGGGCTCGGCGCCGCGAATCAACATCTCGATCAAGCCGTCGGCCCTGGCTGTCGGAGTGGATCCGGAGGCGATGTTCGAGCGGGCCGGCAGGATATATGAAAAGGTCGTCGAACTCGGCGGCGGCATGTGCGTTGACATGGAGTCGCTGGCGTTCAAGGACGCCACGTACGAACTGTATCGCCGTTTGCGAATCGACTCTCGATTCGGCGACTGGGAGCACCTGACCCTGGCGGTCCAGACGTATCTCCGCGACACCGACGCCGACCTGTCGGGGCTGCTTGACTGGGCCAGGTCCCGCGGAGCCCGCATTTCCGTTCGCCTGGTCAAGGGCGCCTACTGGGATTCTCAGGTCGCCGCCTCGCAGGCCCGCGGCGAGACTCCGCCGGTCTATACCGTCAAGTCGCATACCGACGCTGCGTTCGAGCGGGCGGCGGTCGCGATTCTCCGCAATAGCGACATCTGCCGCCTGGCGTGCGCATCGCACAACATCAGATCCGTCTGCGCGGTGTTGGAGACGGCTCGTGCGATGGGCGTGGACGACAGTCGATACGAATTCCAGATGCTCTACGGCATGGCCCGCCCGCTGCGGGCGGCTTTGCGGAAGACTACCGATCGGGTCCGGCTCTACTGTCCCTGCGGCGACATGCTGACCGGGATGGCGTATCTGGTCCGTCGACTGCAGGAAAACAGCTCCAACGAATCGATCCTTCGCCAGGAGTTCGATCCGTCGGCCGCCCCGGCGAAACTTCTGGCCAATCCGGCGACGGCGCCGACGGCTCATTAGAGCTTGCGGTCTTGACGCTTATGGGATATGAATAACGCTGGCAAGTAACTTATCGGGAGAAGCGACATGAGCGAAGTTGAGCATCTTATCAGTGTGCAGGACGAAGTAGGCGAAACGCCGATCTGGGCGCCGGATCAGCAGGCGATGTACTGGATCGATCTGGAGGGATCGGCGGTCCACCGCTACGAGCCGTTGACCGGAGACCGCAAGGACTGGTCGCTCGACGCCGCGGTCACCGCGCTGGCGCGCCGGGCCTCGGGTGGGTGGATCCTGGCGACGAAGACGGGTCTCGCCTTCTGGGATCAGCAGGGCGCCGCCACCGAGTTCATCGTCGACCCGACCGCCGATCGCCAGGAGATCAGGTTTAATGATACGGTTGTCGACAAGCAGGGCCGCCTGATCGCCGGCACCGCCAACGTTCAGGATTTCGGCGCCCCCGACGGCGTGCTGCACCGTCTCGATCCGGATCTGTCGCTTCACCAGATAGACGACGGCTACGCGGTTTCCAACGGGATGGGCTTCAGCCCCGACGGCAGGATCCTCTACGTTACCGACATGTTCCACAACCAGATCGTGGCGCTGGATTACGACACCGAGGCCGGGACGATCGGCAACAAGCGGATTTTCGCTGAGATACCCGCCGACACGGGCCTGCCCGACGGACTCACCGTCGACGCCGAGGGATTCGTCTGGTCGGCTCACTGGGCCGGAGCACGAGTGACCCGGTACGATCCCGACGGGACTGTCGAACGTCAGATCCCCGTGCCGGTGACCAACGCGACGTGCCTGGGATTCGGGGGAGCTGACATGAACGAGCTTTACATAACCACCGCGTGGTTCTTCATGAGCGAAGATGAGCGCAAGGCTCAACCCCGCGCCGGCGACGTATTCCGCATCAAGACCGACGTTACCGGACTGGTCGAACCCCAATTCGCCGGCTGAAAGGAGCGATAGAATGGAAACACTGACAAAGGAACAGCGCGTCCTTCGAGTAATCAACGGCCAGGAAGTCGACTACCTCCCCAGCCAGATCACTTTCTCCGACCGCACGCGGGACGCCGAGATAACCGCGGCGCTGGGAATCGGGCCGGACGAACTGGACGACTACCTCGAAAACCACATCCACATAACGCTGTGCGCCCACGACAAGACGCTGTTTTACCGCAACGATCGCGAAGAAATGGCCCGCCTCAAGGAGATGGGCTTCTGCGGGACCGACTGGGACAACAAGGTCGTCTACGACTCGTGGGGAATGGGCATCATGGTCGGATCCGACGGATTCTTCACGTGCTTTGCTCCGCTGAGCAAGACCGCGACCCCCGAAGTCGCCGAGCACATGCCGCCCGACGTCAATCGCGAATGCCTCTTCCAGGACATCGAGGAGGCGGTGGCCAACTACACCACGCCGGACATGACCCGCCCGGGCCTGTTCGACGAAATGAAGCAGGAGCTGGCCGAACTTTCGGGTGAGTTCCTGGTGATGCCGTCAGGCTACTTCGCCACGTACGAGCGAAGCTACGCACTCATGGGCTTCCAGCAGTTCATGGTGAACATGCTCGACAAGCCCAAAGCCGTCCACGCGCTGATGGACAAGGTCACCGAGTACCGCATCGAATACGCCAGGAAGGTCGTCGAGATGGGCTTCAAGGTCGCACACCACGGCGACGATCTCGGCACGCAGACCGGCGTGCTGTTCTCCCACGACATGTTCCGCGAGTTCGTGCTGCCGCGGCTCGAGCAGGCCTGGCGGCCTTACAACGACGCCGGCATCCCGATCATCATGCACTCCTGCGGCTGCCTGACCGAATTCATACCCGACCTGATCGAGATCGGCCTGCGCGTGCTCGAGCCGATCCAGCCGTGCATGGACCTGAAGTTCCTCAAGCGCGAGTACGGCAAGGACCTGGTCTTCTGGGGCGGGATCGAGACCCAGAACATCCTGCCGTTCGGCACGCCCGATCAGGTCAAGGAACTGGCCCGCGAGACCATCCGCACGCTCGGCAAGGGCGGCGGGCACATAATCGCACCCAGCCAGGAAGTTATGAACGACGTCCCGATCGCCAACGTCAAGGCGCTGGTCGAAACGATCGTCGAAGAGCGCCAGACCGTTCTGGGGCTGTGATAACGGCTTGGCAATTGGCAACTGGCAATTGGCGACGGCTAACGG
>Ga0180436_10001551_pt1 | contig 22363 bp, 14 predicted proteins | sample SS_ome_2_FD_132434 | JGI IMG/M metagenome (GOLD analysis project Ga0180436, IMG submission 132434) | Hypersaline lake sediment archaeal communities from the Salton Sea, California, USA - SS_3_S_2 metaG | ecosystem: Environmental > Aquatic > Non-marine Saline and Alkaline > Hypersaline >... | reverse complement strand
CGCCCCGTCCGCCCCGGCTCCCGGCCGCTCCCCTCGCCCCCCACTGCCGCACCGGCACCGCCTGTCGCGCGCGCGCCGGGCATGAAGGTAACCGCGGGCGGCGGGCCCCAGGTCGTTTCCACTCCGATCGAAGCGAGGAAGAAGCGCTCGTTGCGCGGGGTCAGTCCGCCGTAAGTGCGCAGCCGCAGACCGAGGCGGTCGGCGAGCGCATGGCGGCAGACGAGATCGGCCTCGAGCCCCGGCCGATAGGCGATGCTCGCATCGGAGTAGGCGGGAAACGAGCGCAGGCGCGTGTGGCGCAGCGTCGCCGCGAGTTGGCGGCCGCGGGTCGTGTGCACCAGCATCAGGCTGTGCAGCTCGGCCTCGATCTCGTGGCGCCAGCGCTCGCGATTGAAGTCGTAGAGCCAGTGGCCGAGCACGTGTCCGGCGTGACGGACACCGTCCTGATAGATCAGGTGTTCGTACCAGCGGTTCTGGCCGACGGAGTATTCGTAGCGCAGCGTCAGCTCCGGGGTGAGCGCCGGCAGGTAGGCGCCGATCGTCGCCAGCGGGTTACCGAAGAAGTACATCTTGCCCGAGCCGGTGTCGTCGGCGCCGATCTCCCCGTAGAGGCGGATCGGCTGGCGTCCCAGCCGATGGTCGATCGCCACAGCAAGCAGGCCGATCTGATTGCCGAATTCCTCGTCGCGTGAGAGATCGGCGTCGCGGTTGTCGTAGCCATGCGGATCGAAGAGCGCGCGCAGGAGATCGCCCGCGCTCGCCTCGCGCGGACCGCCGCCGAACTGCAGCAGGCGCGCGCCGCCGATGCTGAGCCAGGGCGTCGGCGAGCAGGCGAGTCGCAGACCGAAGAGGCGCGGCCGGCCGGTATGCAGGCTGTCGGCATAGAGGATCGCGTTCGATTCGCTCAGGCGGGCGAGGAACAGCTCGTAGCGCAGCCGCCAGGCGGTGAGGGCGCGCGCATTGGACAGCGTCAGCGACGGCAGCGGCGGGGCATGCGTGCCGAGCGCGATCGCGCTGTCGAAGGCGGGCGACCAGACATGGTCGCGGTAGCCGGCGTCGAGCTGCAGCCAGGGCCAGCCGAGCGCGAGGTAGCTCTGCGGGTAGCGCAGGCGATAGACCGCGCCCTCGCGCTGCAGTCGCAGGCCGAAGGAGAGGAGCGCGTGGCGCCCGAAGCGATAGCCGCCGGCCAACTGCGCGGTGACGCCATCGCCCACCGTGCGCCCGCGGTCATTCGGGATCGGCGGCGCGATCCCGTCACTGCCGAGGTGTGCGAGGCTACCGGTCACCCGCGCCCAGCCCGCGAGGAACCCGGCCGCCGCGCCGGCGCGCACGGACGCCGGGGCGCCGAGCGCTTCCGTTCCCAGGCTGCTCAGACCGGCCGGCGAGCGCGCCAAGCGGGGCGGCCCAGCGAGCGCGGCGGCACGCTCGCGATCATGGACCGCCGGGTGGTCGCGGGTGGCAGCGGGTACCAGCGCACCGCCCGCGGGTGGCAGCGCACCGCCCACGAGCGCGGCGCCGAGCGCCCAGACGAGCAGCGATGAAGCCGACATCGACGCTGCGACTCCCCCTCCGCGGCCCGCGCGGCCGCGCTTCGTGCGCTAGCGCTGCAGGCGGTAGTAGCGCCGCTTGCCGAGGCGCACCAGGAGGCCGCCGGCCGGGATCTCGGCCCGCGCCTCCAGATCGCGCACCGGCTCCTGCTCGACGTAGAAGCCACCCTGCCCCATCAACCGCCGCGCCTCCCCCTTCGACTTGGTCAACGCAAGCCCGGCCAGGAGGTCGACCCAGGTCGCGCCGGCGAGCTCGTCCGGGACGCGCACCGCCGGTACCTCGTCGGGCGCCTCCTTCTGCTGCACGACCTGCTGAAACTGAGCCTCCGCCTCGTCGGCCGCGGCGGCGCCGTGGTACTGCTCGACCAAGTTGCGCGCCAGGCGTTTCTTGATCGCCATCGGGTTCCCGCCTTGGCGCAGCTCGGCCCCCAGCGCATCGATCTCCTCGCCCGGCAAGCTGGTTGTCAATTCGAGGTACTCCGGCACGTGCTCGTCGGCCACACGCATCGCCTTGCCGTACATGTCGAAGGGGGTGTCATTGATGTTGATCGTATTGCCGTAGCTCTTCGACATCTTGCGCCCGTCGGTGCCGATGATCAGCGGGTTGGTCACCATCGCGTGCGGCGGATCGTCGAAGTGCTCCTGGATCGCGCGTCCGGCGAGCATGTTGAAGTGCTGATCGTAAGCGCCGACCTGGACGTCGCACTTCAGCGCGTACGCGTCGTAGCCCTGCATCAGCGCATAGAGCGCTTCGTGAAAGCGCAGCGACTCGCCGCGCGCCATGCGCTGCTGGAAATCGCGCCGGGCGATGATCTGCTTCATCGGGAAGATGCTCGCCAGCTCGATCAGATCGGCGAAGCTGAGCTTCGCCAGCCACTCGCCGTTGTAGCGCACTTCGGTGCGCTCGGCGTCGAGCACACGAAAAGCCTGCTCGGTGTAGGTCTTGGCGAGCTCGAGCACCTCCTCGTGCTTGAAGCGGCGCCGCTCGCTCTCCTGCCCGCTCGGATCGCCGATCGTCGCCGTGTAGTCGCCGATCAAGAAGACGACCTGGTGTCCGAACTGCTGGAACTTGCGCAGCTTCTGCAGGGGCACGAAGTGGCCGACGTGCAGGTTCGTGCTCGTCGGATCGACCCCCAGGTAGACGCGCAGCGGTCGCCCCAGCGCGAGCTTCTGGCGCAGTTCGGCCCGCATCTGCTTGCGCAGCCCGCCCTGCTCGGTTCCGAGGTCGCCCCAGTCTTCGGCTTCGTCCGCGAAACGCGTGCCGCGCATCAACGCGTCCAGTTGTTGATCGACCGATGCCCGTGCGTTGCTCACCGCTTCTCCTCCATCCTGCTCGTCGCGGCCCCTGGGCCGTGCTCGCCACGCGCGCTTCATCGCGCTTCTCGATCTGCTCGCCGCTCCCGAACCCGGGCCCGCGGCCGGGCGCCCTAGCCCTTGATCACCGCCAGCGGCTCCAGCCGCGCCACCTTGAGACTCACCCCGGCGGCGTGCATCACCTCGACCACGCCGCGCACATCTTTGTACGCGCCCGTCATCTCCTCCGCAACCGTCGCGCGCTCCTTCGCCATCACGGCGATGCCTCGCTCCCGCAACTCGGCAATCAGGTCGCGGCCGCGGAAGCGGCGTTGCGCCTGGCGGCGCGAGAGCACGCGGCCCGCGCCATGGCAGGTCGAGCCGAAGGTCGCCGCCAGCGACGCCGGTTGCCCGGCGCAGACGTAGGACTCGGTGCCCATGTCGCCCGGAATCAGCACCGGCTGTCCCGTCCGCCACGGGTGCGCGACTCCGGGCGGCGGGTAAGCGCGTGTCGCTCCCTTGCGGTGCAGGCAGAGCATTCGGCGCTGACCCTCCCAGTCGTGCTCCTCGAGCTTGGCGATGTTGTGGCAGACGTCATAGACCAGTCGCAGCCCGAGCTCACGCGGCGTGATGCCGAGCGCCTCCTCGAGCGCCTGCCCCGCCAGGCCCATGATCGTCTGCCGATTGGCCCAGGCGTAGTTGGCCGCACAGGCCATCGCGCCGAGATACTCGCGGCCCTCGGGGGATTCGACCGGGGCACAGGCGAGCTGGCGGTCGGGCAATTCGAGCGCGTACTTGCGCACCGCGCGCGCCATGACGCGCAGGTAGTCGTCGCAGACCTGGTGACCGAAGCCGCGGGAGCCGGTATGGATCTGCAGCGCGAGTTGCCCCGCGCGCAGCCCGAATTCGGCCGCCGCCTCGGGGTGGTAGATTTCGGCAACGACATCGACCTCGGTGAAGTGGTTGCCCGATCCGAGCGTGCCGACCTGCTCGCGGCCGCGCTCGCGCGCCCGGGGACCGACCGCCGCGGGATCGGCGCCTGCCAGGCAGCCGCCCTCCTCGGTGCGCGCGAGATCGGCCTCATCGCCGTAGCCCTGTTCGATCGCCCAGCGCGCCCCGCGCGTCATCACCCGCTCGAGCTCCCGGTGGCTGACCTTGCGGATGGCGCCCGCCGAGCCAACGCCGGTCGGGATCGTGCGAAAGAGCGCGGTGACGATCGTCTCGATCTGGCTCCGGACGTCGGCCGCCTGCAGATCGGTCGCCACGGTGCGCACGCCGCAGTTGATGTCGTAGCCGACGCCGCCGGGTGAGATCACGCCGCCGGCGGCCGGGTCGGTCGCGGCGACCCCCCCGATCGGGAAGCCATAACCCCAGTGGATGTCGGGCATCGCCAGCGAGTAGCCGACGATGCCCGGCAGGTGGGCGACGTTGCGCACCTGCTTGAGCCCCCCTTCGTCGCGCACCCGGGCCAGCATTTCCCGCGAGCAGTAGACGCGGCCCGGGACGCGCATCTTCCCTGCGCGGGGGATTTCCCAGAGGTAGTCGGTGAGGCGCTCGACGCGGAGGGCGTGGGCGGAGGATGAGTGCTCAGCAGTCATCTGGTTCCCGTGAGTTGTGGGACAAAATGATCCTCTCGACCGGGCTTAACTCATTCTGCAACAAGGAGATTCGTGGCCAATCCCCAGGACCCGTGGCGAGGGGGCCCACGGCCCTGCGCGCATGTCCCCTGGCAGTGTGGCTAGCCCCTTCTCACCGGCCCACTTGCCGTGGGCGCAACTGCCTTCCCGAGAGCCGTTTGGGCCCTCCGACCGGACGCCCTCGACCCACAACCATCAGGTATCGAAGATGATCGTGACGTCGAAACGGCCCTGCCGGTCCGGGACGATTGCCAGCCGATGATACGTCGGCGCCTTGATCTCGACGCGCGGCGTGCGCCGCTCTGGATCCCACAGAAAGCCGCGCGCCCGACCCGACAGGCGCAGCCCTTCGCTCTCGGCCGCGATCTCGGGTCGCTCGAAGTCGGTCAGCGCCAGGCGGTCCCGTTCCAGAACGTAGAGGATCTCCCCCAGCCAAGCGACCAGGAGCTCTTCGGCATCGAGCCCGGTCACAGCGAGTGTCGTCTCGCGCGTCGCCGTGGGCGGCGCTGTCCCCCACAGCTCGGTCGCCAATCCGCGGGCCGCCTGGCGAAAGAGCTCGCCGCGGTCCCCCGCCCAGACGCGCAGCGCCAGATCGGCCGGATGGTCAACCGCGGCAAAGCCTGCCGCGCTCACGCCGGGTACCCGCCACTGGATGTCAGGAACCTCGCATGCATCGTGGCGTGCATAGTAGCGCAGCGGACACGGAGCGCTCCAGGGTCGATCCCCGGGCTTGTGATCCCCCCTGCGCCGCTGGCAAGATAGGCTCAACCCGTTGGGTGCAAAGCCTCGGCCCCTTGCGGCCGCTGGGAAGGGAGACCGACTTGACTAACCGATCCGCTGGGCGGCCCGTGGCCGCTCGTGCACAGCGCAGGCGCAGGACCGCCAGAGGCGTTCTGCTCGCCGCCGTACTCTGCCTCGCGCTGGTGCCCCTGGGGTGCGACGAGGACGATGAGACGTGTGCCGTCTGCCCGACCTCTTCGGTCGAGCTGACGTCGATTTTCGCCGAGTTTGACTCGGTCGCGATCGGAACGGTGGTGCGCTTCTGGGCGCTTCCCGAGCTCGGGGACCAGACCTACTACTGGGGCGCCTCCGGCGGCCGCTTCCTCGAAACCGACGAGTACTTCGCCCGCTGGAAGGCGCCCGATACGCCGATGATCGTCAAGATCACGGCGACGGCGAGCAACGACGAAGAGAGCGCCGCGCTGAGCGTGCCGATCGCGGTCGCTACCTACCTCCCGGGACACGAGCCGACCTACACCGGCGCCGGGTACTGCGGAGTCGAGTGCCATCAGGTCGCCGGCCACGGCGCCAACTACGACACCTGGCGGACGACGGCGCATGCCGGCGCGTTCGCGGGCCTGGAGGAAGCACCGGCGGCGACGCCCGACTGCGCCGCGTGTCACGCCGTCGGCTACGGTGACACGAACGCGGCGGGCTGGGCGCGGCACAACGGCGGGTTCGACGAGATTCCCATCGCCCGGCTCGAAGGCGTGCAGTGCGAGAGCTGCCACGGGCCACTCGCCGACCGCTACGGAGAGATCTACGCGACGCATGGCGATCTCGCGCTCGGCGACTCGCTCTACGCCCTCGGCGCCGCGGAGGCACCGCTCGGTTGCGCCCGCTGCCACGGGGAGATCGACACCGAGGTTCACCCGAACGGCAAGCACCACGTCGCCGAGTGGAACGCCGGCCCGCACGCGGCGATCTCGACCGGCGTCGATCCGCAGGATCCCGAGTGCGCCCAGTGCCACACGGCGCGCGGCTTCTTGGCGCGGTTGGCGGGCACGGCCTACACGCCGGGGACGACGCCGCAGCCGCTGACGTGCGTCGCCTGCCACGATCCCCACGGTAGCCCGCACGTCGCCGACCTGCGCGCGGGGTTCGAGCAGGACGTCTGCAGCCGGTGTCACACCGACGCGGCGCAGGCGGCGCTCGCGACACCGCACGCCCCGCAGGCGCAAATGCTCGCCGGCAATGGTGGCCACGAGTACACCGGGTACACGTACGGCTCATCGCCGCATGTGAACATCAGCGCGCGCGGCTGCGCCACGTGCCACTACCCGACTGCGGACGGGGGCGAGAGCCATACGTTCGCGGCCGATACGAAGAGCTGCCAGCGCTGCCATCCGCAGGCCTCGGGCGCCTCGTTCGAATGGGCCGGCTTGCGGGCGGGAATCACGAACCTGCTCAACGATCTCGAGCAGGAGCTAAGCGCGGCCTCGAGCGCCGATTCGCTGACCGATGCGTTCCGGCGCGCCGAGTTCAACTATCGCTTCGTCCTCGGCGACGGAAGCGTCGGCGCGCACAATCACGCCTACGCCAAGTCACTGCTCGAGGCGACGCTCGAGAACGTCGGGCCCTACGGCTTGCGCAAATAGGCGATCGTCGCCCCGTAGTGCCCACGCTCGGCCGGTGCGAGCCGAAAGCCCGTCACCGCGGGGTGGCGTTCGAGCACGCCGGCGACGATGCGCCGCTGCACGCCGATGCCCTTGCCATGAATGATACGCACCTCGCGCAAGCCGGCTTCCGCCGCTTCCCAGAGGTAGGCTTCGACGACTGCGCGCACGTCGCGTGGATGGAAGGGATGCAGGTCGAGCGCCTCATCGATCGGGACCGGAACCGGCTCCCCGGCGTCGATCGGGTCGGGCTCTTCAGTCACGGCGGCTACCCTGGGGCACCTCGCCCTCGATCGTCTCGCCCGCATACGTGAGGTGATAGGTCACGCGGCCGACGGCGGCGAGCGTCGCGGCCGCGCCGCAGTACTTCTTGGCCGAGAGCTCGACCGCGCGGCGCACCTTGCGGGGATCAACCGGATTGGTCTCGAGCTCGTAGCGAATCGCGACCGCGGCGTAGACGCGAGGATGCTCCGCGGCCCGTTCGCCGTCGAGCGTGACGCGCAGCCGCTTCACCGCCACCCGCATCTTCGTCAGGATGCGCACCAGGTCGACGCCCGTGCAGCCGCCGACCGCCCCCAGCAGCAGCTCCATCGGCGTTGGGCCCGCGAGCGGCGCACCGGCGCCGCTCTCCGCGGGCGCGTCGGTCACGTAGGTCGCCCCGCTCGGGGCGGTGTGCACAAACCTCCCACCCGACTGCCACTCGGCTGTTGCCCGACCGAGTCCCAGATCTTCCGCCACAAGTGCCCCTTCCGCTGACGGACCCGCCGCCCCGCACGCGTCCTTCTCGCACCGAAAGGCCCAGCATCGGAACCAGTGCATGTCCGCCGCTACGCACGCGCACACGCCTATCTCGCCGCCAAGCGTAGCTCAACCCGGATCGTTCGGTCCACCCTCTGCGTCCGGCGAGCGCCAACGTGCGAGCAATGCGGAGCGATTGGAAACGCCGAAGCGCCGGTAGAGCTGCTTGACGTAGCCGTGAACCGTGTGCGCACTCAGATTGAGTCGCTCTGCGATGCGCTTCTCGCTCTGTCCCTCCGCCAGCAACTGCAGCACCTGAATCAGGCGCGGTGACAGCCTCACGCGCGCTGCCTGTCCAAAGGGCCGCAAGGATCGGCCCAGGTCCTGGCAAACTTCCCGTGCGAAGAGCCAGAGAATCCTGCGCTCGCGTACGCTGAATGGTGGGCGCCCGGCATCGCGACCGAGATTGATCCAGTGCGTGGCAACACCGGACGACGGTGCCGGGCGCGTCAGCGAATAGAGGAAATCGCCGATGCCCCACGCCCGGAAGTAGTCGCGATAGTGCCTGGAGGCGAACCAGGTCTGGTCATCGACGAGGTCGGATCGCCGGCGGCACGCGACGCGGGCCGTGATCTGCGCCATGCGCAGCAGCGTCGGGTCGGTCGCGGGCAGTCCGTGGTTGCAGTAGTCGATGTAGCTGCGGCGCTGCTCGGGTGACGTCCACCCCCAATCATAGATGCCCAGATTCGTCGTGGCCGTGTAGTGGATCTGCTCGAGATTCGTACAGGTGGTCATTCCGGACACGCCGATGCGGCAGTCCAGGAGGGTCGTCAGCCCCGCGGCCATGCGCGCATGCCAGGCGACCGGATCGTCCCCGCAGGCGCGGCACGACCCGACGAGGAGATAGAGGGCGCGCAGGTCGCGGTACCGCATACGACGCTCTGCATTCATCGGCCTGCCCCTGATCATAACGGTCAGCCGCCTCGGGACGGATCGCGGCGCTGCGGCCCTGCCAGAGTGCGCACCTGCGCTGCCCCCCCTGTTTGGGGGAATGGGTCTTGGGGTGCTCCGGGTACTACGCTCGCACTTGAAGTCCCCGGCTCTGGTCGACTGCTCCGCTCAATTCGACCGCGATACCGGGCCAGCCGCGTCCCGTCACCGCACAGGAGGTACCATGCTAGCCTACCGAGTTCTTCTTGTCACTGTGCTCACCGTCGCGGGCACGGCCGCGAACAGCGTCGCGTGGGAATGGCAGATGAGCGCTGTCATTGCCGACGGCTGGCAAGTGCCCGCCAATGCGCCCACTTCGCTGCAACTCGACTCCCAGGGAAGGCCCCATGTCGCCACATTCAGCAGCATGCAGGGTCGGATCTACTGCGTCTGGCACGATGGAGTAGAGTGGCGGGCATCGCTGGTTGATACGTTTGGCAACAGCCAATCCTCCCTGGCGCTGGATGAGAACGAGACCCCCTGGATCGCGTGTCGCCACCATGAATCGGGGGATGCGGACTACTTGATCTGCACGCACTTCGATGGCGATGCGTGGCATCCTGACACGATCGACGAAGTGAGTGCGGGGTACTTCTACGTCTCACTTGCCCTCGACGGCAACGATCGGCCGCACATCAGCTATCACCTGTACGACGCTCTGCCGGAGCACTACACGCAACTAAAATACGCCGTTCACGACGGTGCGTCCTGGGCGACCGAGGTCGTCGACGAAGGCTACGCCGGCTATCAGAATGTCGGGATCTACAACGCCCTCGCGCTGGATGCCGGCGATCATCCTCACATCAGCTACTGGGGTCTCGGGGGGCATCTGACGTACGCCCATCACAACGGCAGTGCGTGGGAACTAACCACCGTCGATCCCGTCGACTCCGGCCGGGGCACATCGATCGCTCTCGACGCAGAGGGACACCCGCACATCATCCACACCGGTCCCTGGCTCGTGGGACTGCGGCACTCCTACTTCACGGGGACGACTTGGCAAACGGAGATCCTTGACCCCGACGTGAACACGGGCAGCCACTCCACACTGGCGATCGATGCCGCCGGTCGCCTGCACATCAGCTACTGGAATTCCAATCTCAACGGTTCTTTCGACGAACTGGTCTACGGCTGCCGGGAGTCCGGAGTCTGGACGTTCGAAACGATCGACTACGATGCAGACGGGATCGCCAGCATCCAGGTGGGCCGGCATGCGTCGATTGCGCTCGACAGCGAAGGCCGCCCGCGAATCAGCTACAGCCGCGATGGCGCGCTCTGGTTCGCCCTGGCAGCGGACGCTGCGGACGCGGATCAGCGGGGCGGCACGGCGAATCGAGTGTGGCTCGCCAGTCACCCCAATCCATTTGACCGCTCGACCTGCATCCGCTTCGAGCTGGCCGGCGCCGGTCCCGCCGCGCTGCGCATCGTCGCCTGCGACGGACGTCTGGTGCGCACGTTGGCTCCCGACCTTGCGTATCGCGGGACAGGGCGACGGACCTGGGACGGCTGCGACAGCCGCGGGGTTCCGGTGCCAGCCGGCGTCTACTATGCCGTTGTGCAGCAAGGAGGCCAGCTGTCGCGCTGCGCGCTGCTGCGCGTGCGCTGAGATCGCGCCCGGCGCGGTCCAGCGGCTTCCGGCGGCGGGCCTCCACGGCAGCGAGGCTCTGGCACTCAAACGCAAGCCGCCCCCCCGAAGGGGGGCGGCGGGGGATTCACGCGGCGGCCCTCATCGACGCGCGAGGATTGCGCCGTCGAGCGCGTCGACGGCGGCAGCTTCACTCCGCTAGGCAGCCACCATGTATTCCTGGCTGGGCCCGGGATGCGGACAACCCCACCAGCGGGGAGCCCCATGGCCGTAGACGGGGTGCGTTTGCCAGCCGTACGGATAGGCCGCCCCGTAGTAGGCGCGCTGGGCGACCCAGTTGTAGTAGGGCTCATAGCTCTGCGCCGGCCCATGGCCGTAGTCGCCATAGTGCGTGCCCCACTGGGGATAGCCGTAGTACGTGCCCCACTGGGGATCGCCGTAGTGCGCGCCCCATTGGGAATGGCCGTAGGCGAGATGCCACGGCTGGCCGTAGCCACCCGGGCGGTAGGCCTGTGCGTAGGGTGCGGACGCAGCCCCCCACTGGGGCAAGCCGTGGCTGCCGTGTGGGTCGGCCGATCCCCCGTACGGAACAGCATAGCCCTGGCCGTAGGGCCGCGATCCGTAGTCCCAGCCCCAGGGCGCCGCCCCGGGGCGCCACTGCGGCTGCCCGTACCCCCACGGGGGCGTGCTCCGGCCCCACTGCGACGCAGCGTATCCCGCGCCGGATCCCCACTGCGGCTGACCGCCCCCCCGCGGCGGAGCAGCGTAGCTCCACGGAGGTTGGCCGTAGCCCCATTGGGGCTGGCCGTAGCCCCATTGGGGCTGACCGTAGCCCCATTGGGGCTGACCGTAGCCCCACTGCGGCTGACCGTAGCCCCACTGCGGCTGGCCATAGGCCCACGGCTGCGGGCCGTACTGCGGACCGTAGTGCGGCTCCCCGTAGGCGCACCCGAGCGCCGCTGCCTGCTGCGCCTGCGCAGCAGGAGACCCCCACTGCCAGCCGCCGGACTGCCACTGCGCCGGCTCGTAGTATCCGGGCCCATAGGGCCACGAAGCGTACGTCTGCATCATGTTCATCCTCCCCAAGGGAGCCATCCCCCAATTGTGGGAATTCCATGCATTCCATGCGTCCCATCCGGGCGGCGCCCAAGCGGACGCTCCGGCGTCCCCCGCGCTCGTCCCCTCACCGCCGGATGCGTGCGCAGCGGAGGCCCCGTGGCGCGAGCTTTGCTCGAAGGCGGGGCCGTCGTTCGCCGCAGATTCAGACTCCATCTCATTCAGCTCCCCGCCGGCGGCCTGCTCGCTCTCGGCCGCTTCGGAGCGCGGCACGCTGCGCGGGGCTCGGTATTGCCACCATCCCCAGGGCCCCTGATAGGTCCAAGGGGGTGCGGGTGGGGCGCCGGCGCGCGGCGGCCACGCTTGCTGGGAGTCATGCTGGAAGTTGGTCTCGTGCTCCAATGCCAGCCTCCTTCTGTCGTTTCACGGTCTGCAACCGGCACGACAGGCGCCTTGCCCATCGCGGGTATCCCCTCCAAGATTCGGAGCGCCCAAGGCTTTCTTTGGCGAAAGCGACGTCGCCCCCAATTCCGCAGAACTCGCGCCGGCGCGCTTCCGTACTGGCGGGCGGATGTGATCGCAATGGGGATCGAGGCAGATGACGGACGAGACACTGGCCGAACGCTGTCGCCAAGGCGACGCCGCCGCGTGGGAAACGCTGGTGCGACGACACCAGGATCGCATCCTCAATCTGGCGTACCAATTCACGCACGACAGCGAGGAGGCGCGCGACTTGGCGCAAGAGATCTTCATCCGGCTCTACCTGCAGCTCGAGCGCTACGACGCCGGGCGCCCCTTCCGGACTTGGTTCAATCGCCTCGCCCGCAATCTCTGCATCGATCACTACCGGCACAATCGGCGCGAACGCCAGCGGGTCGCCACGCCGGTCGACGAGATCGCGACCCTCGCCGCGCCCGGACCAGGCCCTCAGCGGCGACTCGACGCGCGCGAGCGGCGCACATTGATCCTGCGCGGACTCGAGGCGCTGAGCGAGGTCAGTCGTGAGGCGATCATCCTCAAGGATCTTCAGCAGCTCTCACTCGAGGAGATCGCCGCCATCCTCGGCGTTCCGCTCGGGACGGTGAAATCGCGCGTCTTTCGCGCGCGGATCGATCTTGGCCGCGCGCTGCTGCGTCTCGACGCGTCGCTCGCGGGAGAGGGAACGAGTCATGGAATGCCGTGAATTCCGGACTCTCTTGGCGCCCTACGTGGCGGGCCGGCTGCCCGAACCCGATTTCGGGCGCATGGTCGCGCACGAGGCAACGTGCGCCGTCTGTCACGCGCGCGCGGCCGCAGCAATGCGCGACCCGGCGTACGCCACGGCCGATGAGGCCTGGACCGCGCAGGTCTTGCAGCGCACGAGCGGCGCCGACTGCCGCTCGATTGCAATGCGTCTGGCAGCCGAAATCGAAACCCCGCTCGCCGCCGACGAACGCGAAGTTGTCGCGCGGCATCTGAACGCCTGTGCCGACTGCCGTGCGCTCGCGCGCGCGCTGCGCCACTTGCCCGCGCTCTACCACGACGTCCCGCGCTTGCGCGCCGATCGCGCCTTCACGCGTGGCGTCCTGCGCCGCACTCTGCCACGCCGGCCGGGTTTGCTCGCCTTCTTGCGCACGTTTTGGCGCCGGCCGGAGCTGCTCTGGGAAGGGGCTGTCCTGTGCAGCCTGCTGATGACGCCGATCCTGGGGCAACCGCTGCTCGATTTGCTCGACCGCATCGAGCAACGTCCTCCATGGCAGGAGGCAAGCCTCCAGGTCGGGCGTCTCGGCAGCGAGCAACTGACCACGCTGCGAGCACGCGCGATCGAGGCGGGCGTCTGGGTCACAGGCGCCATCGGGCGGGTGCGCGCACAACTCGAAACGCCTGATTCGCCGGCGGGGGCGGCCGGGCAGGATTCACTCGCTGCGCCCGCAGCGGAAGGAGGAACACGCCATGAACTGCGCGATCCATGATCAAAGCCCCGCGGTCGCCACCTGCTCGGTGTGCGGCCGCGCGATTTGCGACGCGTGCCTGGTGCCGCTCGGCGAGACGACCTATTGCAAGGCGTGCCTTGCCGAGCGGGCGCCCGGTCTCACCCGCGGAACGGGGCTGCGCAAGTCGCCTGCGCTGGCCGGCTTGCTTTCGTTGATGCCGGGGCTGGGGCAGATCTACGTCGGCTACTACACCTCGGGCTTCGTCAACATTCTGACCGTTTGCGCCCTGATCGTCGCTCTCAGCTCGAGCGGGTTCGGCGGTCTCGAGCCGTTCCTCGGTGTCTTCCTCAGTTTCTTCTGGCTCTTCAACATCGTGGATGCGGTGCGCAAGGCGAACCTCGTCAACCGCCACGGGGCGGGCGAGGCGGCCGAGGCGTTGCCTTCGGACAGTCCGCTCTTCGGCGGCATCCTGCTGCTCGTCTTTGGCCTACTGCTGACACTGCGCATCACACTTGGGATCGAGCTGGCCTTCCTCGAAAAGACGTGGCCGCTCGGCGTGCTGGGCACGGCGGTCTACCTGCTCTGGCGCTACGCGCGCCTGCGGCGAGAGCTGCGCGAGCGGAATCGGGATCTCGCGTCAAGCGCAGCTTACGCGTCCCCGCGATCCACCCCGGCGGGCGCCGGTGCGGCAACGGAGGGAACGGCACGGCGGCCCGCTGATGCGACCGGGACCGCGCGGCCGGCGCCCGGCGATGAAGGTACCTACGGCGGTTAGGCTGCGCGCTCGAAGCTTCCCAGCGCCCTGCGCACGCGCTCGATCTCACGCTCGAGCGCGTGCAGTGCTTTCTGCGCCGGCTGCAGGTCCTGGCGCCGTCCCATCGCCTCGAGCTCGCCCGCGAGGCGCTCGGCTTCGCCGGCGGTGACGTCGGCCAGCGCCCCTCGCAGCGACTGCGCCGCAGAGGCGAGCGCGCGCGGATCCTTGCGCACCAGCGCCTGGCGCACGACGGTCAGCATCCAGGCCGAGCCCTTCTGGAACGCCCGGGCGCGACCGACGGCCAATCCGCGATCGCCCCCCACCCGCTCGAGCAACTGCGCGGGATCGAAAGGAGCGGCCGCTCCCGCCACCGGGCCCGGCGGCGGGGGGACTTCCTTGAGTGGCTGTTCAGCGCGGGGTTGCGGGCGCCCAGAAGTCGGGTGCGCGGACGCCGTTTTCGGCACCGGCTTCGACGCAGGCTCCGATTCCGGCGGCGGCGAAGCAGCGGGCGACGCCGGGGCGTCCACTTGTTGGGCCTTGAGCGTCGCCACCTCGGAGCGCGCCGCATCGAGCTCCGCGCGCAGGCGCTCCAGCTCCTGGCCGCGCGCTTCCGCCTGCTCACGCGCGGAGGACTGCTCGCGCGCCAGTGCTTCGAGCCGCCCCTGCAGCCCGGCCGCAGCCTCTAGCTCTTGCTCCAGCTCGGCGATTCGGTTCGCGCCCTGCTCGGCGCTCGCCCGCGCCTCCTGCAACTGGGCCTGAAGCTCGTGCTGCTGCGCATCGCTCGCCTGCCCTTGGGCGGCAGCGCGCTGCGAGGCAGTTTCCCCCGCCCGTACCTGTTCTTCGAGTCGCGCGATCTTCTGCCGCGCTTCGGCCAACTCGACCCGCGCCGCGCTTAGCTGGGACCGCGCCTCAGCCGCCTCGGTGCGCTGGCGGGCCTGAGTATCCGCCCGGTCGGCGGCGAGCTCCGCCGCGCGCTCCTCGAGCTCGGCGTGGCGCGACTTGAGCTCCGCGTACTCGGCGTCTCCTGCGTGCCGCCGTTGCTCGAGTTCCTCGCGCTGCGTCTCTGCGACCGTGACGCGCTGCTCAAGCTGTACGCGTTCTTCATCCTTCTCGGCCAGACCCTGCTGCAAGCGCGCCCGTTCAGCCTCCCACTCCGCCACTCGCCGTTCCAGCTGCGCCTGCATCTGCTCGCGCGCAACGCCTTGCTCCTGGAGGCGCTCTTCGAGCTCGGTGTAGCGTTGTTCCCAGTCGGCGAGCTTGGTTGTTAGCTGGTCACGCTCAGCGCTCCACGCCGAGCGGCGCACATCCTCCTCGCCGCGCTCGCGCTCCAAGGCATCGACCCGCGCCCGCTGCTGCGCCAGCGCCGCCTGCAACTCCTCCAGGCTCGCTTCGCGATCGGCCAGGGTTGTGAGCTGCTGGCGTGCCTCGGCGCGCTCCTGCTCGATCGCCGCCCGCTCCTCGGCAGCCGCGGCCTTGGCTTCCTCTGCCTCGGCGCGCGCCTCGGCCGTCTCCGCTTGCGCTTCGTCGAGCGCGACGCGCAGCGCGGCGGCCTCTTTGGCCGCCTGCGCCTCGGCCGCCTCGCGTGCGCGCAGCTTCTGTTGCACCTCCTCGACGCGGGCCAGCGCTTGGGCCGCCTCGCTCTGTGCCCGCTTGCGCGCCCCTTCGGCCTCGATCGACGCCGCGCGCACCTCTTGCAGCTCCGCGGTCACATCGGCCGCCTCCGACTGGGCCTGATCGACGGCGCTCGTGCGCTCGGCGCGCTCCGCCTCCAGCTCGGCCTGCAGCGCATCTCGTTCTGCTTGGAGTGCGGTCTCGCGTTGCGCCTGGGTCGCGATCTGCGCCCGCACCTGCTCCAGTTCGCCGCGTGCCTCTTGCAGCTCGTCCCGCAGCCGGTCGCGCTCATTCTGGATTTCCGACGCCCACGCGCCCCAATCCTCGCGCTCGCCCTGCGAGGTGGCCAGACTCGCCTGCAGCTCTTCGTGTTTGGCGCGCTCTTCCTTCAGTTCCAGACTCGAGTCGTGCAACTCGGCGATCAGGCGCTCGGCCCGCTCGCGCGCGCGTTCCAGCTCCGCCTGCGACCGGTCGAGATCCCGCCGCAGACGCGCCCGCTCCGGTTCCTCGGTCTTCAGCTTCCCGGTTAGCTCGGCGCGCTCCGCTTCGACCTCGCTCATCCGCGCTTGTAGCTGCTCGCGCTGCGCCTCGAGCGCCTCGATCCGCTCCCGCGCCTGAACCAGCTCTTTGCGCGCCGATTCGCTTTCGCGCAGCACCTGGTCGACGCGATCGCGCGCCTGACTGACTTCGCTGACGTCGGTGAAGGAGAAGATGCGACCCAGGCGGCGCCCGGTCGCATCGAGGACCGGGGCGACGTTGAGCGTGACCGTCATGGCCCCCTTCTCCCGGTCCCGGAGCTGACAGGTGTGGCGCATGATACGCCCGTCGCCCCCTTCGCTGCCGCGCGTGAGTGGGCAATCCTCGCTGCAATCTCCGGCCAAGGCGCTGTAGTGGCGCCCGATCAGCTCTTCGGGCAAGTAGCCGGTCGAGGAGCAGAACGCCTCGTTCAGCACCGTGATCCGTCCATCACCATCCGTCAGGAAGACGGCCGTCGCCGCCGTGTCGATGATCAGCTGCTGGACTTCGTGGATGCGCTGCAGGGCATGCTCGGTCTGGCGATGCTCCTCCCACTCGATCCCGAGCGCGGCGTAGTCGGTGAGGGAACCGAAGAACTGCTCCTCGTCAGTCGACCAATGGCGTAGCCCCCCGACGTGCGCGGCGAGCAGAAAGCCGGCCACCTCGCCGTCGAGGCGGATCGGCGCCGCGATCACTGCGTGCGCCCCTTCCGGTACGAGTTGGCTGTCGCGCAGGCCCTGGACGCGCGGATCGGTCGCCATCTCCTCAACCGCCAGCGTCCGCTCGGTCTCTTCCAGCGCGCGGGAGAGGTCCGGGTAGTCTTCGGCCCGCTCCGCAGCACCGCTCGCATGCCGGTGCAGCGAGCGCTGGTAGGAATCGGCACAGCGCATGAACGCCGCGTCCTCATCCAGCAACCAGACCGAAGCGTACTCCACGGCGAATGTCTCGGCCGCCGCTTCGGTGATTTCGGCAAGCGCTTCGTCGAGATCGCCGGCCTGCGAGAAGCGGCGCCGAGAGAGGCGCGCCAGCGCCTCGTTCTCGCGTTGCAGGCGGGTACGCTGCGAGCGGCGCTCGAGCTCGGCGCTCGTTAGACCGGTGATGTCCTTGAAGCTCCAGGCACGACCGGCGATGTCGGAGTCCGAGGGCATGGGGCAGGAGTAGACCTGAAAGACGCGTCCATCGCTGAAGCGCAGAACGTCGCGATACTCCTCCTTCGAGCTGCGGGTCTGCTCGAGGGCATGGCGAAAGAGCGCCGGGTCGATGAGCTGGTCGAGCAGATGATCCCACAGCGTCGCCGCGTCACGTTGATCGAGCTGGCGCTTGGCGACCCCCCACATGATCGCAAAGCGCGAGTTGCGAAAGACGACTTCCCCGCTTTCATCGACGACGAGCAGGCCGTCGCGCGTCGCTTCGACGATCGGCCCGAGGAGATCGAGATCCTGGCGGTTGACGCGCTTGGCCCAGTCGAGCGCCTCGCGCCACCCGGTCAAGAGCGCCATCAAGAGGCCGCCGATCGAAACGCCGGTCAAGACCGCGACGAGCGCCACGGGCCAATGCGGCGGCGAGGTCGGCTCCGCGGGCAAGAGCTTCTCGGCGAGCAGGGCCGCCGTCGTCAAGGTCGCCGCCGTCAGCAGCAGCCCGCCAAGGCCGAGCACCCGGCGCACTTGTTGCGGGCCCCGACCGCTCGCCCTATCGCTGTCCCACAGGGCGTAGAGCAGCAGCGCGCCGGCCGCGGGCAGCGCCAACCACTCGGCCATCGTCGGCGCCCAGGCCAGCGCCTGGGGCGCCTCGGCCAGGCGCGCCGCTCCGAAGAGCAGCAGGAGCACCCCGCTCGCGCGCAGACCGAGCGCCGGTGGGCCTGAGAGACGGCGCGCGACCCACCAGGTCGCCGCCGCGCTCGCAAGAAAGGCGAGCAGGGCGAGCGCAGATCCGTGCGCATCGAACGGCCAGGGGGCTGGGCGGTAAAAGGTGGTGGCGGCGAGCAAGACGAATGGGATCAGGAGTCCGCGCGGCAGCCGGCGCGTGGAAGCGCGCTGCAGCCCGCGGCGCGCGAATTCGAGCAGAGCGAGGTAGCTGGCGAGCTGCGCCGCGATGCGCACGACGCTGGGCACCCCGCCGAGCGCCAGCGGAAAGCCGAGCAGGCCGATCCAGGCCGCCACCGCCTGCAGAAGACCGAACAGGCTGAGCCAGGCCCAGGGAAGATGGGGATCGCAGCGTCTGAGCGCGCATGCGATCGCGGCGATCGCCGTCGTGCCGAGGCCAAAGACCAAGGTCACACCGCCGATGCCGGTCAAGGTATGCACATCCACGTCGAAGCTCTCCGAGCGTGGGGTCGCTGCGCGTGGCCGCGCTCGTGCGGCCCTGCACGCAAATGCTGCTCTTATCTGAGAGAAGAGATCGGCGGCGGGAACGGGGAACTTGATCGGAGGCAGCGACCGCGAGAATCGGGCGGGGCAAGAGAGAAGGACCGGAGCGAGAGGGCTTGGCCATGAGCAGATGACTGGTCGTCACCCACGAGAATGGTCACAAGCAAGTGCCCAGCGAGGCGCCCAACATTCACGCGCCCCCTGCTCCGATCCCAATCCTCGGTCCGCGCATCTGGCTCCGCAGCGAACCATGCTTCCGCGCCTACCTGTATAGCAATTCCCATGCCCAGGGTGATCGTTGAATCAACAAAGATGAACTTACTTGCAAATCATATCCATACAATGGGTTGAAGAGCCAATCGCTAGATTGCGATCGTTGTGGAAGATGTCTCCGAAGGCTCTCAACACTCACCCATGTCAACCCGGGGTTTACAATTCTGGTTGTGGGGTGGAGGTGTCCGGCCTCGACGCGCCGCACACTGCCGTCCAGCCAGCCAGGTTGTGGTTCCTTTCCTTCCGGTCGGACCTGCTATTCGTTTTCTCGATGCGTGGTTAGGCCGACATCGCCCGCGTCCGCGAGCGATTGGCGCTTGCGCCAGGCCCTGCCTGCGGTGATCTCGTCGCAGACGGCGGCCCCGACCGTACTTGCGAGACGGCAACTGCCTTGGAGTCAAGTCCTTGCGCCGGCGAATCAGCAGACCTCAACCCACAACCCTTGTGATATAGTGGACGGTGGAATGCGCCTCGCCTTGCTCATGTCGCGACCGGATTCGGGTGGGAGAGTTCGATGCGCAGTTATCGTCTGGCAGTCGAAGCCCTGCGGCGCCCGCTCCCCTCTCTGCGGCGTCATCATTCCAACACGGCGCAGATGATCGGGCAGACCCCAGGGGCGATTCTCGCCGTTCTCCCGCCGGCCCTCCCCCTGGCACTCCTCCTGGCGCCCCTCCTGGCACTCCTTGCAACGCCACCTGTCGCCGCCGGTACGACCACAACCGCCCAGGAATGGGTGCGTGCAGAGAGCCCGACCTCCACCTGGCACGACTCGCTCGGCAGTGTCATGTCCTGGGAGGAGCTTCCCATCATCACGGCCGGAACGACGATCGGCCATCCGCAGGCCACACTGCTCGACTGGCTCGTAGACGATCTCGACGGCGATGGTTGGGACGAGCTGGTGACGGCGGAAACAAGCAATCACCATCCGGGCACGACCTGTCTGGTTTTCCACGACTTCCCCAACGGCCAGCCACAGACGGCCCGGCAGCTTAACGTGACCGATTTTCAGGCGCTGCAGAGAAGGCCGCTCGGCGACCTCGACGGCGATGGCGCGGGCGACGTCGGCATCGCGTGCAAGCGCGGCTCTCGAGCCTGGGGACTCGTCTACAGCCACACGGGGCGGCTTCTCCTGCAGACTGAGGAGGTTACGGGTGACGATCGCAACGCCGATGGGCTGTGGGACGGCACCGTTTTGCCCTACCGCGCCCTCGACCTCGACGGTGACGGGCGCAACGAGTTGCTCACCGTGGTCTCCAGTGCGTTCGACCTCGAGCCGCGCGCGCTGCTTGCGATCGACGCCGAAACCGGCCGCGAGCGCTGGCGTTTCTCATGCGGCAGTCTGTTTGGGAACCTCCACGTGGTGACGGCTCCGGCGGACGCCACGCCGCGTCTGATCCTGACGACTTGCGGCGTTTGCAACGGTTCGGAGGCAGGCGGGTATCCGGACGATGGCGCCTACGTCTTTGTGCTCAATGGCGAGGGCGAGCTGCAGGCAGAGCGTACCTTCGGAGGCGAGTGCGCCAAAGTCTCCGCCGCGCTCGGCGACCTTGATGGCAACGAGCGGCTCGATCTGGTCGTGGCGCTCAACTCGAACTTCCAGTTGCCCAACGCCGCGTTCGGCCTCTACTTGCTCGACCCATTCACGCTTGCGATCGAGCGACACATCGACCCCGGCACCTATCTCGATCCGCTCATCTTGGCCGCGTCGCCGGAAGGCCCGCGGCCCGACATCCTGAGTTCGCACGGCCACCGTCTGTACCGGTATGACGCTGGTCTGCGCTTGCGCGAAGTGCTGAGCGCCCCGGTGCGCCTGACGGCGCATACGATCTGTGACTTCGGCGGCGACGGGCACTTCGAACGGGTCATGGTTCCGACCGGAGAATCGTTCGCGCTGGTGCTCGCCGACGGCGCGCGGCCGGTGGCGCGCGCGCAGGCCCCCGAGGCGCCCATCCAGGCGCTCGCGCCGCTGCGCTGGGGCCCACGCGATGGATATCTCCTCGCTTTCACCCACCGCTTCGCCACCGGCTGGAAGCTCGATCCACTGCCGACGCATCCGGCGATGCGGGCGGCCACCCCGGCGATGCCCTGGTGGCGCCTGCCGCTGGTCTTGCTCACTGGTCTCCTGCTCGGCGCGCTCGGCGCACGGATGCTCTACACCAGACGGCCGGAGCCAAACCCCGGACAGGCGGCGCGCGCGGGCAGTACGACGCGGACCCGTTCACGGGCGCATCCACTCGCTCCGCCCAAGGTCGCCAGCACTGTCCCGGTCGAAGACCCGCTGCCGATGATGGGCCCGCGGCCTGAGCCCGATCCCGAGGCGGCGGCGGCAATGCGTCTCGCGCTCGCCCAGCTGACCGCCTTCGGACACGGGGAACCGGGCGCGATCCTGGCGCGCGTGGCAACGTTGCTGCAGGCGGCGACGCCGGAATTGATCGCAGATCCGGAGTGGCGCTTGCAGGCGCGCGCGAGTCTGCTGGCGCTGCGCTCGACGCAGCCGGCCTTGATGCAGGCACTGCTGACCTCACGCCCCTCGCTGGCACAGCTGGAGATCCCGATCGAGCGGATTCTGGCCGAATACCAGCGCATCAGTCGGCAGGCCGAAGCCCTGATCCAAGGACTGGACCGCGAACAGGAACTTGCCGCTGACGCGACCGCGCGCCTCGGCAGTCACCTCCAGGCCTTTGACCGTCTGCTCGCCCAGGCTCGGCGCACGCTGCGCCGCTCGTTCCGCTGCGAGCTGACGCACGCCGTCAGCGTGGCGCTGATGATCAAGCAACCGATGTTGGCGGCGGATCGCATCGAAGAACACCAAGTGACGATGCGCGGCCAGTGGGGCAACTATCTCGCGCGCATCGATTGCCACCGCTTCATCTTCGAGGTCCTCGACGACTTGATCACCAACGCCTCGCGCGCGATGCGCGGCTGCCCGGTGCGCCGCCTGACGATTGCGCTCGAGCAGATTGGGGATGTGATCCGCCTGCGGGTGAGCGACACCGGTCGCGGCGTCGCCCCTGGCCTGCGCGACTCGATGTTTGACCGAGGGGTTAGCTCCCGCAGCGACAGCAACGGGCTGGGCCTCTTCCAGGCGCAAGCCACACTGCGGGAGTTCGGCGGCTCGGTCTTCGTCGAGGAGAGCGATTCCAATGCGGGAACGACTATCACGGTCGAACTGCCCGTCGCACACTTCCCGAGCAGTACGCTCTCCCCGCTCGTCGAGGCCGCGAAGCCGGGAGCGCCCTCGGCGTATGCACGGGAGGCGGGCGGATCGACTCCTGGCGCAGGTCGGTCCCCCCAGGTTGTGGAACCAACTCGTCCGGAATGAGAAGCGATCAGCAGTAGGGGCTTGGCGTTCCACAGACTCGCGAAATCGCAGCTACGACACTCCTCTCGCTGGCCCGCGCCTGGCTTACTCCGGAGGATGTGAGACCGAACCGTTCACATCCCCGACGCCGGCGTCACGGCGGCTATCAACCGCCCTGCTGCCCGAACCCCAAGTGCTGCTTTCATCAGCAGCCGCAAGGGTGGCGCTTCCTGCGTGCCGGCTCCAGCCGCCGACGCTCCGACGGCCGCCGCATCCAGCGCTACCGCTGTCGCACCTGCGGGCGCTACTTCTCGGCCCGCACCTTCTCGACCACCTACTGGTTGCGCAGGAGAGATCTCCTGCCCAAGGTCGCCAGCCTCGTCTGCG
>Ga0180436_10001550_pt1 | contig 22367 bp, 18 predicted proteins | sample SS_ome_2_FD_132434 | JGI IMG/M metagenome (GOLD analysis project Ga0180436, IMG submission 132434) | Hypersaline lake sediment archaeal communities from the Salton Sea, California, USA - SS_3_S_2 metaG | ecosystem: Environmental > Aquatic > Non-marine Saline and Alkaline > Hypersaline >... | reverse complement strand
TTTCATGCTGTGGCCGCTGGACAGCGGTGTGTTCACGCCGTTCCAGCTCATCACCTACGGTTTCCTGCACGGCAACTTCAACCACCTGTTTTTCAACATGTTCGCCGTGTGGATGTTCGGCACCCCGCTGGAACGCACCTGGGGCAGCCGGCGCTTCGCCACGTACTACTTCGTCTGCGTGGCGGGCGCGGCGGTCGTCCAGTTGCTGGTCCAAACGATGGAAGGTGGCATTTATCCGACGATCGGTGCTTCAGGGGGGGTATTCGGTTTGTTGCTGGCCTACGGGGTCATGTGGCCCGAGAACCGTATCTTCCTGATATTCCTGCCGATCCCGATCAAGGCGAAGTGGTTCGTGCTGATCTACGGCGGCATCGAATTACTGCTCGGGTTCACCCGTACCATGCCGGGGATCGCCCATTTCGCTCACCTGGGTGGCATGATTTTCGGTGCTGTACTACTATATAAATGGGGTTGGAGATTGGGCATGACCTGGAAACGCTAGCTTTCGGAGAGAGCAGATCATGCCAAGAAAGAAAGGGCGGAAACCGGCCTACCTGACGGCCGGCATTGTCGTCGTATCCATATCGATCGTTCTCGGCTGGTCCTGGCATTCCATTCCGGGCTACCGGGTCGAGCCCGGAATGCATATCGTGGAACAGGCGTTCTACGAGGAGCGATCCGACATCATGGTCGAAGTCAGCGGCCAGGTGGTCCGCACCGTGCGCCCTGTCCGGGGCAACGAGTCCTACCAGGAATTCCAGATGCGCATGCCCAACGGCCAGTTGCTGCTGGTGGTCCACGACGCCGGCACGGGAGAACGCATTCCGCTCAAGCCGCACGACGAGGTGAAAGTCCGGGGTAACTACCAGTGGACCGAGCTCGGCGGCACCATCTACGGCACCCAGCGCGATTCGAGCATGCAACGACGCCACGGCTGGATCGAGCACCAGGGGAAGAAATACCAGTAGGAGGCGCGTAAGCGGCGACTAAAGCGGGCCGACGGCCCGCTTTTACGCACCCGTACTGTAATTGCAAAGGGCCGCCAAACGGCGCACCCTTCCTTCGCGGCTTACGCCCCTCCTACAATGCTCGAGCGACAAGCGCTTTCCATGGTCCAGGCCGGGGATGCGCATACCCCTTCCCGGGGTATTCGGGTGTCGGGAACGCCCGAATCGCGCACAGGGACGTCTCGAGCGTGCCCCGGGAGGGGGTATGTGTAGCCGCGGTCGGGTTTCGGAGGACAAGCTCACCTGTCGCGGGCAAGCCCGCTCTTACGGGTCGCCGCTTACGCGCCGCCTACAGCCATACTCAGTTTTCCAGGACGAACGTTACCTTCAGGATCACCCGGTACTCGGTGATGTGGCCCTGCCCGTCACAGGTGACTTTCTGCCCCTCCACCCAGGCGCCGCGCACGTTTTTCAACGTCTTGCTGGCGCGCTTGACGCCCTGGCGGACGGCGTCTTCGAAGGATTCGGTCGATGAAGAGATGATTTCGGTTACGCGTGCGACGGTCATGGTGTTCTTCTCCCTTTCTGAATTCAAAACAGGTTCCTAATACAAATCATAGGAGGATTTTTACGCATGTCCACGGCGCGCGGCAGCCATCAGTCGAAACGGCTCACCCGGAACGGGTTGCCCAGGTAGAAGTAAACCGCGAAATTACCGCTATCGGCGTAGCCCGTCGCCAGGTAGAGCGGTCCCAGCGGGGACTCGGCGCCAAGGAACAGGCTGCCTGCATAGCGCAGGTCGTCGAACCCGACGTCGTCACTGCTGACCCATACGTTCCCGGCTTCCAGCGTAAACCCGCCGTACACCGGGAACAGGTCGAGCTGGTTCAGGCGGTGGTAGACGGCCAGCCTGGCCAGGCCCACCTGGCTGCCGAGCAACTGGTCGGGCGCGAGACCCGAGATGCGGCCGAAGCCGCCCAGCCGGTACCAGTTATCGACACTCGTGTCGTCTTCGAAGCTGTAACCGAACTCGTAACTCAACGCGGCCGTGGTGCGGCCCAGCGAGAACGCCATGGTGCCGTTCGCCGTCGCCTGGTCGTATGCGTCGTCGGCGCCGAGCGCCTCGCTGGCATGCCGGTAGTCCAGCCGGTGCAGCGCGCCCCGGGTCGGGAACCAGACCGAATCCAGGCTGTCGTGCAGGTACTCAAGACGCAGTTCGCCGACATCGATGTAGGGCGGCCCGATGACCGGGTCACCGATGAGCAGGCCCACGTCGGTCCGGCCGTAGCGATAGCCAAGCTGCAGGCGGTTCCTGGTGTTGAAATTACGCCCCACCGACACGATCGCCCCCCAGCCCTCGATGTCGAGCTCGGCGATGTTGTCGTCGCCAACCCACAATCGATAGGTCTCGTTGGACCAGTAGGCCTCGGGCCGGACATACCAGCGCGCCTCGTGGTCGACGGGCTGGTAGAAATCGAAGGCCAGTTCATTCACGCGCCCCAGTGAACCCAGCACCCGCAGCTCCCCACCCAGCGAATTGAGTGCATTGCGCGTGTAAGCGGCCCCGATCGTGTAGTCGGATATGCCGGCGAAGTCGCTGGAAAGTTCGAGTCCGAACTGCAGGTAATTTGGTCCCCAGTCTCGCCGCCGGGCGTCGATCAGGAGACCGGTTTCACCCTCGTCACCCTCGACGAAATCATAGGTGACCGACTGGAATACGCCCAGGCTGTAAATCTGATCGAGATCGGCGTTCAGCGAAGAGAGCTCGACCGGCTGGCCAGGCTGCACGGCGAGGCGGGAGCGGATAATGCGGTCGTCGAGCACGGAGTCGTTTTCGACCTCGACGAAATCAACGGCGACTTGTGTCGGCATGTGCGGCGGATCGCGCGGTGTTCGCTGTTCGGCCACCACGAGCTGCGTAAGCTGTTCACGCTGCCGGTCGGCCGCCTCGTAACCTTTCTTCATAATGGCCAGCACCTGGTCGAAGTCGGCCGAGGTAAACGCCTCGAGATCGGGGACCAGGAGCACGTCCTGCGGACCCAGCGACTCGATCTGGTTCTCGGTCGACCAGCGGGTCAGGAAATTGGTGAGTTGCTCGGTCACGCTCAGCACCGAGGTGAGCTCCTCCTTGCTTAGCATGGGCGAAGAAATATCCACGGCGATCACGACATCGGCGCCCATGTCGCGCACGACGTCCACGGGCAGGTTGTTCGACATCCCGCCATCCACCAGCATCCGGTCGTCGATGGTGACCGGTGCGAACACGCCCGGCACCGACATACTGGCGCGCAGCACGTTGGCCAGGCTGCCCTGCCCCAGCACCACCTCGTCGCCGGTCGCCAGGTCCGTGGCGACGGCTCGGAACGGGATGGGCAACCGGTCGAAATCGGTCACGCCGACCACCGGCATCAGCAATTGCTGGAATACCTGGTCGAGGTGCTGGCCCTCGACCACCCCGAGCGGGAACTGGAAACTTCCGCGGTTGAAGCCGAGCCGGTAGGGAATCAGGAATTCCCGGTCCAGGTCCTTGCTGCGCATCGTGCGGTTGATGCGCGCCGGGCGGTCCGTCATCGCTTTCTCCCAATCGAGTTCTTCGACGATGCGCAGGATCTGGTCCGAGTCATAACCGGAGGCATACAGGCCGCCCACGATCGCGCCCATGCTGGTGCCCGCGATGTAGTCGACTCTGATTCCCATCTCCTCCAGGGCCCTCAGCACACCGACATGCGCGGTGCCACGCGCCCCACCGCCGCTCAGCGCGAGCCCGACCTTCGGTTGTTGCTGCCCCGGTTCCGCCAACACCGGCGGTGCTGCCAGGGTCAGCGCCAGTAACGGGACGAGAAAAAGCAGGCAGAACCGCCTCATGGGACACCCTCCGATGGTTGAATTCACGCGTGTCAAGGGGAAGTCTATACTTTCGGGACGACGGAGCGCGATTGAAGTGATCCGGAACAACTCGGCCGCCGTGGCGTCCGGCTAGAATACGCCCAACCTCAAACGAACTGAAAGGTTTTCACCATGAGCAATACTTACCCCGTACCCGAATTCTTCAAGCAAAGAGCCCACCTCGACGCGGCGGACTACGACAAGGTTTACCGCGAGTCGATAGAGAACAACGAGGCGTTCTGGGCCGACACCGCTAAGCGCATCGACTGGTTCAAGTTCCCGACCCGGATCAAGGACGTTTCCTTCGACAAGGCCGACCTGCACATCAAGTGGTTCGAGGACGGCGTGCTGAACGCCTGTTACAACTGCATCGACCGCCACCTCGACGCGCGCGGCGACCAGGTCGCGATCATCTGGGAAGGCGACGACCCGGACGTGGATGAAAAGATCACCTACAGGCAACTGCACGCTCGCGTCTGCAAGATGGCGAACGTATTGAAGCAGCAGGGAGTCAAGAAGGGTGACCGCGTCACGATTTACATGCCCATGGTCCCCGAGGCCGCCGTCGCGATGCTGGCTTGCGCGCGCATCGGCGCCATACACTCCATCGTGTTCGGCGGTTTCTCGCCCGACGCGCTGGCCGGCCGCATCATCGATTGTGTATCCAACACGGTGATCACCTGCGACGAGGGTCTGCGCGGCGGTCGCAAAGTGCCGCTCAAGGACAACGTGGACGCGGCGTGCAAGATCGACGGCGTGATGGACAGCCTGAAGTCGGTGGTCGTGGTCCGCCACACCGGCGGCGACATCGACTGGGTCGAAGGCCGCGACGTCTGGTACCACGAGGAAGCCGAAAACGTGGGCGACGACTGCCCCTGCGAGGAGATGAAGGCCGAGGATCCGCTGTTCATCCTCTATACCTCCGGCTCCACCGGCAAGCCGAAGGGCGTGCTGCATACCACCGGCGGCTACATGGTCTATGCTTCCTACACGCACGAGATCGTGTTCGATTACCACGACGGCGACATCTACTGGTGCACGGCGGACGTCGGCTGGGTTACGGGCCACAGCTACATCGTCTACGGCCCGCTGGCCAACGGCGCCATCACGCTGATGTTCGAGGGCGTGCCGAGCTACCCCGACGCCAGCCGCTTCTGGCAGGTCGTGGACAAGCACCAGGTCAACGTCGTCTACACCGCGCCCACCGCGATCCGCGCACTGATGCGCGATGGCGAGGAGCCGGTCAAGAAGACCTCGCGCGCCTCGCTGCGGCTGCTCGGTTCGGTCGGCGAGCCGATCAACCCCGAGGCCTGGGACTGGTACTACAACGTGGTCGGCGACGGCCGTTGCCCGATCGTCGATACGTGGTGGCAGACCGAGACCGGCGGCATCCTGATCAGCCCGCTGCCGGGCGCCACCGACCTGAAGCCGGGTTCCGCCACCAAGCCTTTGCCCGGCGTAGTGCCCGCGCTGTACGACGACCAGGGCAACCTGCTCACCGAGACCGCGGCCAGCGGCCTGCTGGTGCTCACCGACAGCTGGCCCGGCCAGATGCGCACGGTCTACGGCGACCACCAGCGCTTCGTCGATACCTACTTCTCGACCATCCCCGGCACCTACTTCTGCGGTGACGGCGCGCGTCGCGACGAGGAGGGCTACTACTGGATTACCGGCCGCGTGGACGACGTGCTGAACGTTTCCGGCCACCGCATGGGCACGGCCGAGATCGAGAGTGCTCTGGTCGCCCACGAAGCGGTCGCCGAGGCCGCCGTGGTCGGCTACCCGCACGACATCAAGGGCGAAGGAATCTACGCCTACGTCACCCTGCTGGCCGGCGTCGAGCCCACCGAGGAACTGCGCAAGGAACTGCGCACCTGGGTGCGCAAGGAAATCGGCCCGATCGCCTCGCCCGACCTGATCCAGTGGGCGCCGGGCCTGCCGAAGACCCGCTCCGGCAAGATCATGCGCCGTATCCTGCGCAAGATCGCCGCCAACGACTACGGCAACCTGGGCGACACGTCCACGCTGGCCGAGCCGGGCGTCGTGCGACAGTTGATCGACAACCGCATGAATCGCTGAAGCGATAGGGGGCGGGGTCGGCTGGGCTGACCTCGCCCGATTTCAGTAAATTTTACGGGTCTCTGTATAATCCACGTACAGAGGCCCGTTTTCATTGGCAAAAGGAGGTGCCGGATGGGAATTTTCGACCAGATCAAAGCCGCGTTCACCAACACGGACGAGGCGCCCGCCAAACCCGTAAGCAAACCCGATCCCCAGCCCGAAGCGCCGGCCGTTCCCGCGAGCGGTCAGCGTAAGGGCAACAGCTACACGGTGCAGTCCGGCGACACGCTGTTCAAGATCGCCGAGGAAGCCTACGGCGACGGCAACGACTACCCGAAGATCTTCGAAGCCAACCGCGACCTGCTGGACAGCCCCGCCCACATTTTCCCGGGCCAGGAACTGCGCATCCCCTGATCCCCCCGTAGGAGGCGCGTAAGCGGCGACCAGCGTGAGAGCGGGCTTGCCCGCGATCGCTGCTTCGGAGTTCTTAACCCGTCCGTGAAAAAAAGGGGCCGGATACATTTTATGTATGCATAAAATGTATCCGGCCCCTTTTTTCCTACAAGCCCCCGTGCTCCAGCGGACGTTCGCGGTGGATCAGCAGCCACTCGGCTTCCTCGTCCAGCGCGGCCTGGCCGACCGCACGGAGAACCTGCCGCTGGAACTCAACGTCATTGCTTCCCGCCAGCAAGGAATGCGCCTTGGTGAACACACGGCGCATGAATCCGTACTGCTTGATCAGTTCTTTCTCGGCTTTCTTGTGGGAATAGGCATCCCAGACACCGGCCACCAGCGGCAGAACGCCCATCAGCACCAACAACAGGTTTTTCTGCTGGTCGTCCAGGCGTCCGCCCAACAGGACCAGGACCACCGCAGTGCCGATGCCCACCCACAGGCAGAGCGTCCCCAGGCGCTGGGTGCGTCGGAAACGTGCCGAGTTTTCCCGCTCCTTGCGCGTGTAGTAGCTCAGCTGACCCTGTTTCTCGCTCCGCCCGCCGACCCACTGCCGGATCACCCAGTCCAGCCAACGGACGTCCGGCGCGACGCCGCGCAGGCGGTACATGCTGGCCTGGCGCATCACGTGGCGGATCCAGCCCAGGTCGGGGTCCTGTTTGAGCAGGAAATGGTCGTAGGCGAAACCCGCCCACTCCTTTTCCACCACGCCGGTCAGGTTCCAGTACAACTGCACGCGCAGGCCTTCGGCCAGGGTCCGGTAGTCCAGGTACTTGCGGTGCCACTCGTGGTTGCTGCCGATCAGGTAAAGGGCCACGCCGGCGAAAAACATGGCCAGAAAAACCAGCACCATGTAGTCGGGCCCGTCGAACTCGGAATAGACCAGGAACACGAGGCCCATCAGGATCGCCATTACGTGCAGCGCGCGCAGGCTGCTGAACACGCGACGCTGGTAGTGGATGGCGAGCCCGTCCGCAACGCGAAAGAAGTAGTTCGTCAGCCGCGACCCGGTCGGTTTTTCGAGACCGGGTGCGTCCTCCAGCAAATCGCTACCGTAGGCCTCGATCACGTCGGGTTTTTCCTGCCAGTCGCGAACGAACCGTTGCAAGCGGCCCATCATGGCCCGGTATAGATCGGGCATCTGCCTGGATTGCTCGACCTCCGGCCGGCTGCTGAACCAGTAGGCCGTGGTGGGCTCGTACCCGTCGGCCGGCGCTCCGTCCTCACGGTCGCGCGAACAGACAATATGGTGCACCAGGTCGTTTTCGTTGTCCGCCAGCAGGCCTGCGGGCGTCGGGTCGCCCTCGAAGCCGTCCATCACACCGGTCAGGTGGTACTTCACCACGTGACCGGTGCCGCCGATGCTCTCCCCGAGCCGCCCATCCCACAACGCCAGCAGGATCTGGCAATGGTCGGAGGTGAAAACGCCCAGCTGCGCGTACTGCAGCGCACGTTCGTGCGCCGAGTAAGGAGTTTCGAGATCGCCCGCGACCGGCGGCAGCACGATCACCTCGTCGGAGCGCTCGAGCAGGTCGTGGAATCGGCCCAACGCTTCCGGACCGCTGAAATCGCGCTCGTATTCGGATTGCGCCATGGGCAGCACGGCGACCACCGAGACCCCCAGCGACAGCGCCACCTCGGCAGCCACCTGGTCGCCGCCCTCGGCCAGGGGAGTGATCAGTTGCAGCGGCAGTTCGGGGTAGTCCTGCGCAAGGCTCTCGAAAAACGCGACCAGGCGGTCTTCGATCGCCGGAAGTTCGGACGCGACGAGGTCACGGTGCCCCGTGACCCCGATGGTCAGGTACAGTCCATGTTTTCCCGCAGAATCCAACTTCTCGCGGTAACCCGGCGACTCAGTTCCTGCCGCCGTTCTTGATGATCGGGTCGGTGGTGGCCTTCTCCCCGGTCATGGAATTATCCGCCGAGACCAGGTAGGCCACGGTATAGGCGAACTCGCAGTTGTTGTCGTCCCAGTTGCGGGCCCAGGAACCGTTGCCCCGCACCTGGAAATCGATCGCGTTGCCCAGGTAGGGGTCGACGTTGAAGTCCGCCACAACGCAATCGGTGAGCGCTTGGTTGCCGCGGTCCCAGTCCAACTGCAGCGTGGTCAGCACCCAGCCCGCCCGAACGGCCGCGTTATCCAGTTCCCACATGATCCAGTTCTTGCTGCCGCGGTCCACCTCCACGCAACCGAGGTTGTTGGGTTCGGACGGGCACTCGGAATTCGCGAATCGCAGCTTGCCGCCCTCGAGGTAAAGATCGATCTTCTTGTCGTCCGCCAACGCGGACAGCGGTAACGACAACGCGACAATGGCGGCCAGGACGACGGCGCAGCAGCGCGGAACGGCATGAAGGTGATGCATTTGACTCTCCCGTAGATATTCGTTTTATCGGACGCTTCCCTGCCCGGCTCGCTTCCTCAACCCGGGGCACCGGGCCGGCCGGCCGCCGCGGTTCTGCGAAGAGTATAGCCGCAATGGCGCGAGTTTTTTCAGCGCAACAGGAACATCGCCTCGCCGGGACGGGACAACGCAGGGTAGTCGGCGCACCGGGAGTGGTTATACTGCGGGCACCCACACAGCGGAGTCGCGACATGACCAGTTGCCTGGTCTATCGATCTTCTAAAAAACAGGAAACTTACCTGTTCCTGCCGGTCGGCGGCGTCTTCGAAGACCTGCCCGATGAGCTACGCGCCATGTTCGGCGAACCGGTGCCGGTCATGAAGCTCGACCTCGAACCGGACACGCGCCTGGCCCAGGCCGAGGCGCCGCGCGTGATAGCGGCGCTGGCGACGGAGGGGTACTTCCTGCAGTTACCGCCCGACACGCCGGTCGAGGAACTGCTGAACCGTAATTTCGGCTGACTACTGGCTGCTGGTCGCGACGCTGACCGAGCCGATATCCACTGCCTTGGCGGCGTCAAGGATCGTCACCAGCGACTCGGTATCAGCGTCCGGGTGGGCGGCGATGATCAGGGGGGACTCCGGCTTCTCGGCCTTTTCCCGCTCCAGATTGGCTTCCACCGCGTTGCGTTCGAGCACGCGCCCTTTCAGGCTGATCAGGCCGCTGCTGTCGATCTTGACCACGATCGGTCCCTTGTCCTGCTTGACCTCTTTCGGGGGTGAATTGGACGGCCGCGACACCTCCAGGCCCTTCTCCTTCACGAACGAGGTCGTGACGATGAAGAAGATCAGCATGATGAACACGATGTCCAACATCGGGGTGATGTTGATTTCAGCTTCGTCTTCGAGGTGGCGTCTGCGTTTCATGGTGCTCGGTCGGGCTGCAAAAAACGAATGGAGAGCTTACTCCACGGTGACCGATTTCGCCAGATTGCGCGGCTGGTCGACGTCGGTGCCGCGCAGCACGGCCACGTGGTAAGCCAGTAACTGCAGGGGCACGGTCAGGACCAGGGGCGCCAGCAGCGGGCCGCCTGTCTCGACTTCGAGCACGTGGCCGTGGCGTTCGCGGAAACTCGACAGGGCCTCGGCGTCGGCGATCACGTACATCTCGCCTCCGCGCGCCCGCACCTCCTCGATGTTGCTGATCAGCTTCTCCAGCAGGTTGTTGTTCGGCGCCACCGCGACCACCGGCATATCGTGGTCGACCAGCGCCAGCGGACCGTGCTTGAGTTCGCCGGCCGGGTAGGCTTCGGCATGGATATAGGAAATTTCCTTGAGCTTCAGGGCGCCTTCCATCGCGATCGGGTAGTGGCTGCCGCGCCCCAGGAACAGCGCGTGGTGCTTTTCGACGAAGTGCTCGGCCAGTTCCTCGATGCGGGCGTCGAGCGCAAGGGCGGTTTCCAACCGCGCCGGCGCCGTGGCGAGTTCGCGGATACAGGCGGACAGCTCGTCCGGCGCGACGCGGCCGGACAGCTCCGCCAGCTTCAATACCAGCAACTGCAGCGCCGCCAGCTGGGTGGTGAAAGCCTTGGTGGAGGCCACGCCGATTTCCAGCCCGGCGCGCGTCATCAGCGTCAGGTCGGCCTCGCGCACGATCGAGCTTTCGGGCACGTTGCAGATCACGAGCGTACAGACGTAGCCGGATTGCCGCGCGTGCCGCAACGCGGCCAGCGTGTCCGCCGTCTCTCCCGACTGGGAGATGGCGACGAACAGGGTGTCCGGCGGCACAACCGGATCTCGGTAGCGGTACTCGCTGGCCACCTCCACCGTGCAGGGCACCCCGGCCAGCGCTTCGAGCTGGTAGCGTGCGACCAGCCCGGCGTGGTAACTGGTGCCACAGGCGACGATGTGCACCTGCCGCACCCGGGAGAGCAACTCGTCGGAACCGGAACCAAACACATTGGGCAGGATGCGGCCGTCGCCGATCCGGCCTTCCAGCGTGTCGGCGACCGCGGCGGGCTGCTCGTAGATTTCCTTCTGCATGTAGTGGCGGTACCGCCCGCGCTGCACGGCGTCCGCGGCCAGATCGGCCTCGTGCACGGGGCGTTGCACCACGTTGTCGGCACGGTCATGCACGGTATAGGACCGGTTGTCCAGCCGCACGACATCGCCCTCCTCGAGGTAGACGAAGCGGTTGGTGACGGCCAGCAGGGGGTGGACGTCGGAGGCCAGGAAGTGCTCGCGAAAACCGATCCCCAGCACCATCGGGCTGCCCGCGCGGGCGCCGACCACGACGCCCGGCTCCCGCAGCGATACCACGGCAATCGCATAAGCTCCGCGCAGGCTCTTCACGGCCTTGCGCACGGCGCCGAACAGGTCCTCACCCGCCTCCAGGAGTTGGTGCACGAGGTGGGCGATGACCTCGGTGTCGGTATCCGATTCGAAGGCATAGCCGGCGGCCGCCAGCTCGTCCCGCAGTTCCTCGTGGTTCTCTATGATGCCGTTGTGAACCACGGCGACGGCCTCGCCCGACAGGTGCGGGTGCGCGTTGCGCGTGTTCGGCACGCCGTGGGTCGCCCAGCGCGTATGGGCGATGCCGCAGTGCCCGGTCAGCGGCGTGTCCCGCAGCAGGGACTCGAGGTCGGCTACTTTGCCTTCCGTGCGCACGCGCTCCAGCCCATGGTCCGTCTGCAGCGCGATACCGGCCGAATCATAACCGCGATACTCCAGTGCATGCAGGCCGGAGATCAGGATATCGGAAACGTCACGCAGCGCGGACGCCGCCACAATGCCACACATGTCAGGATTCCTTACGGGGCCGTTTCCAACCCTCGATGCTGGTCTGCCGCGAACGGCTGACGGTCAGGGCCTCGGGCGGCGCGTCCTTCGTCACGGTGGAGCCCGCGCCCACGGTGGCGTTGCGGCCGACGGTCACCGGCGCGACGAGTTGCGTATCCGAGCCGATGAAGGCGCCGTCCTCGATGACCGTGCGGTGCTTGTTCGCGCCGTCGTAATTGCAGGTGATCGTCCCCGCGCCGATGTTCACTTCGCGGCCGATTTCCGCATCGCCCAGGTAACTCAGGTGGCTGGCCTTGCTGCCCTCGCCCAGCCGTGCGTTCTTGGCCTCCACGAAGTTGCCCACCCGGCAGCCCGCGGACAACTCGGTGCCCGGGCGCAGCCGGGCGAAGGGCCCGATGTCGCAGGCGCCGGTGGTGCGCACGCCCTCGAGCACGCTGTAAGCCAGCACCCGCGTGCCGGCCGCCAGTTCGCAGTCTTTCAGCACGGCCCCGACGCCGATCTCGACCTCGTCGCCCAGCGTGACCCGCCCCTCGAGCACGACGTTCACGTCGATCAGCACGTCATGCCCCGCCTCGACCTCGCCGCGCAGGTCGAGGCGCGCCGGGTCCATCAAGTGTACGCCGGCCGCCATCAACCGTTCGGCGCGCCGCTGCTGGTAACGCCGCTCGAGCCGGGCCAGCTGGGCCCGGTCGTTGGCGCCGGACAGGTCCTCGGGGTGCTGGGCGCGCACGCCCTGGATTTCTCCGCTCTCGGCGCGCGCCATCGGGAACACGTCCGGCAGGTAGTACTCACCGCTGGCGTTGTCGTTGCCGATACGCGCCAGCCAGCCGCGCAGTTTTTCGCTGTCGGCCATGATGATGCCGGTATTCACCTCGCGGATCGCGTGCTGGTGCGGCTCCGCGTCACGGTGCTCGACCACGCCGATGATGTTGCCGCCGGGGTCCCGCAGGATGCGGCCATAGCCCTCGGGGTCGTCCAGTTCCACCGTCAGCAAGGACAAGGGCCCGCGATACTCCGAGACCATTTCCACCAGCAGGCCGGCAGGTATCAATGGCGTATCGCCCAGCAGGACCAGCACGGCCGCGCCGTCCGGCACGTCCGGCAACGCCTGCATCACCGCGTGTCCCGTCCCCAGCCGTTCGGCCTGCTCGACCCAGTTCACATCGTAGCCTTCGCAGGCGGCCCGGACGGCCTCCGCGCCCGCCCCGATCACCACGTGGACCGCCTCCGGACGAAGTTCGCCGACGGTATCCAGCAGGTGGGTCAGCATCGGCCGGCCGCCGATCGGCTGCAGCATCTTCGGGCGGCTCGACTGCATGCGGGTGCCCTCGCCGGCGGCGAGAACGACGATATGGAGGGGTCTGCTCATCGGGTCTGGCTTCCTGTGGGCCGATCGCGGTCAAGTATAGCTTCATCGGGAAGATCCCTCTATTCAACGACAATCACTTGATCGGCTATAGTGTGCCTTCCATATATAACGCATCATGCCCGCCGCAAACGACACGCGCCGCAGCCTTGGCAAACCGTTCGAGCGACTCTTGCTCAGCCTGTTGCTGTGCCTGCCGATCGCGGCGGCAGCCGAAGCGATTCCCCAGTGGACCGCCAACGACGAGCAGCTGATCCTGAGCGGTGTACCGGACATCCCGCGCGAACTGGTCGGCCGCCTCAACCGCTACCAGAACGTGCGGTCCGCCACCTTCCTGGAGTGGGCCGAGGACGGCGAGAGCCTGTTCATCCGCACCCGCTTCGACGAGGTAAGCCAACTGTTCCGGGTACGTGAGCCCGGCGGCTACCGCGAACAGCTCACCTGGTTTCCCGAGCCCGTCGGCCAGGTCGAGCGCAAGGGCGACACGCGCTTACTGTCGATCACGATGGACGAGGGGGGCGGCGAGCAGGACCAGATTTTCCTGTTCGACCCCAAAAACGGCGAGACGCGGCGACTCAGCGACGGCCTTTCGCGCAACCGCATGGCCCGCTGGAGCCGCGACGGCCGCAAGATGGCCTTCCAATCCACCCGGCGCAATGGCCGTAGCAACGACCTGTGGTGGATGGAGCCGGGCCGGCCGGGCAGCGAGGAATTACTGCTGGAGGCGCCGGACGGCACCTGGTTCGGCCCGGCGGATTTCAGCCACGACGGCCGCTGGCTGTTGGTGCAGCAGTTCGTCAGCGTGGACGACTCGCGCATCTACCTGCTCGACCTCGAGGAGCGCGCGCTCTACCTCGGCGCGGGTGGCGACGAGCAGCCCTCGGCCAACAAGGCGATCGGTTTCGACCGTCGCGACCGCGGTTTCTACTTCATCACCAACCAGCGGGGCCGTTCCGCGGAACTCGCCTACCGACCGCTGGACGGTGAAAAGGAAACCGTGTTCATCACCCGGGACAACCGCTGGGACGTCACCGACTTCGTGTTGAGCACCGACGGCAGGCGCGGCGCTTTCGTGACCAACGAGGAGGGCATCAGCCGGCTGCACCTGCTGAACACCGTGAACCGCACCCACCGACGGGTCGACCGGATTCCGGTCGGACTCATCAGGAGCCTGGATTTCCACCCGGACAACCGGCAGTTGGCGTTCACGCTGAGCACCGCGAGCACGCCCAGCGACGTGTACGTGCTGAAGCTGGGGCGGCGCGCGGATTCCGTCCGTTCACTGGAACGCTGGACCTACAGCGAAGTCGGTGGTCTCGACACGTCCCGCTTCGTCGAGCCCCGGCTGGTGCGCTACCCCACCTTCGACATGGTCGGTGAAGACGAGCGGCGCACGGTACCCGCTTTCGTCTACGAACCGCCCGGCGAAGGCCCCCACCCGGTCATCATCCACGTGCACGGAGGCCCCGAGAGCCAGTACCGCCCCGCGTTCAGCAAGAAAACACAGCTGTGGCTCGCCGAACTGGGAGCGGCCGTGATCGCGCCCAACATCCGCGGCTCGACCGGCTACGACAGCAATTACCTGTCGCTGGACAACGGCCTGCTGCGGGAGGACGCGATCCGCGATATCGGCGCCCTGCTCGACTGGATCGCCACCGAGCCGCAACTGGACGAGAACCGCGTCGCGATTTATGGCTCAAGTTACGGCGGCTACGTGGTGCTGGCCTCGGCCGTCCATTTCAGCGAACGCTTGAAAGCGGGCGTCGACGTGGTGGGTATCAGCAATTTCGTGACCTTCCTCGAGAACACCGAGGACTACCGTCGCGACTTCCGGCGCCTCGAGTACGGCGACGAGCGCGACCCGGAAATGCGTGCCTTCCTGGAGTCCATCAGCCCGCTCAACAACGCCGACCGCATCGACATCCCGCTGCTGGTCGTGCAGGGCCGCAACGATCCCCGCGTGCCCGCGGCGCAATCGGAACGTATCGTGCAGGCGCTCAGGCAGCGTGGGCGTCCCGTCTGGTACATCGAGGCCCTGAACGAGGGGCACGGCTACGACCGCAAGGAAAACCGCGATATTTACGAGCAGGCGACGATCCTCTTCCTGCGGCGTTACCTGCTCGATTGATGCCTACAGGTCGTAGGAGAGCGTCAGGATGACCGTCAGGGCCAACCACATGATGATCGTCAGCGGCGTCCCGACACGGACGAAATCGCCGAAGCGATAGCCGCCCGCGTTCATCACCAGCAAGTTCGTCTTGTAAGCCATCGGCGTGACGAAGCTGAGGTTGGCGCCGAACAGCACGGCCAACACGAAGGGCTCCAGCGGCTGGCCCAGCTCCATCGCGATACTGATCGCCACCGGCGTTCCGATAACCGCAGCCGCGTTGTTGGACACGACATTGGTGACGACGGCCATCAGCAACATCAGGCTGGCCAGGACCAGCGCAGCCGGCGCGCCGTGGGACACGGCCAGGAACAGGCGCGCCAACCAGTCGGCGCCACCTGTTTTCATCAGCGCCGAACCCAGTGCCAGCGAGACCACGATGATCAGGATGACCTGCGCGCTGAGCGCACGCGTTGCGTCGCGCCAACCGAGGCAGCGGGTCGCGATCATCGCCATCACGCCGGCAAGCGCGCTGACCTCGATCGGCAGCAGCCCTGCAGCCGGAAACAGCACGATCAGCAACATGATCGACAGTGCGAGCGGAGCCTTGCGCGTGCGCGGCAGGCGCGTCGTGCCGTCGAGCACCAACATCTCGCCGCTGACTTTCAGCCGCGTTATGTCCTCGCCGGTACCCTGGACCAGCAACACGTCGCTGGCCTGCAGCCGATGATCCTGCAGTCGGGGCGAATCGCGCATCAGTACGCCCGAAGCATCGTGAAGCGCCAGGACCTGCAGGCCGTAGCGCTGCGCCCACGGTATATCCCCCAGATTGCGCCGATGCAGTGGCCCGCTCAGGGTGACTGCAACCTCGGCGAGCTGCAGATCTGTTTTCTTGCCATCCACGACGGCGTCTGACTCGGTGTGAAGCCTGGCGCCGAGCACCGCTTCGTACTCCTTGAGTTGTCCGACCGTGCCCGAGACCAGCAAGCGGTCGCCGGCCAGCAGCGTGAGGTCCGGTAACGGCGAAAGCAGATGATTCGGTTCCCTGAGGACGCGGGTCAGCTGGAATCCGCTACCCGCCTTGCGCAGAAGTTCAGAGAGCGGGCTGCCGGCGAATGGCCCGCCGTCCCGGATAATCAGCTGCGCGCCGAACACGCGCTTCGAGGCGTCACTCATCGGCGGCCGACGCTCCGGGATCAGTTTCGGCGCCACCAACCACAGGTAGACCAGGCCCAGCCCACCGGCCAAAGCGGCCGGCACGAGGAAATCGAACATGGAAAAGCGGGACATGCCCATGTCTGCCGCCACCGAGACCACCAGCAGGTTGGTGGAAGTGCCGATCGTCGTGCTCATGCCGCCGATGATCGTGGCCAACCCCATCGGTAGCAGCACACCCGAGGAGGGACGGTTGCCGCGTAAAGTGGCACCGATCAGCATGGGCAACATCAACACGACGATCGGCGTGTTGTTCATGAAGGCGCTGAGTACCGCGCCGACCAGCAATGTTGCCAGCATCGCCAGCCCGGGGGCTCGCCGCCAGGCGCGGCCGAGCCGCCTCGCGACAGGCTCGAGGGCTCCGGTGCTGACCAATGCCTGACCGGCGACCATCAGCGCACAGACGGCCACCAGCGCCTCGTGTCCGAAACCGTGGAAAAAGTCGGCCGTGGAAACCGTGCCGAAGACACCGGAGTAAGGAAACAGCTCGAAACCGAGAATCAGACAGACCAGGACGAACAGGCTGGAACTCTCCAGCGGGATCTTTTCACGGGTGAACAGGAACAGCGCCAGCGCCGTCAGGAGCAGGCTCGCCAACGCGTGCGCATTCGGAATTTCCGGATACACCATTGACTCCCTCCCGGCGGAGAGCCGTCGTTCGCGTACATAACGCGACACTCATGCTATTCGAACACGCCCGGATTGTGGAGGTTCAATCCTCTCGCGGCTCGAATATCTCGGGCATTGCCTTTATGTGCACATCCTGTTGCGGGAACGGGATGACAATGCCTTCCTCGCGGAACCGCTTGTCGATCGCCATCAGGACGCGATGGAGTGCCAGGCCCCGCTGTTCGGGAAACTTGATCCAGCCCAGCAACTCGAAGTCCACTGAGCTGGGACCGAATCCCCGCATGCGCGCTCGCGGCGCAGGCAGATCGAGAATCATCTCCTCGTCCTTCGCCACCGCTTCCAGCGCGTCCACGACTTTCTGGGGTTCGGTGCCATAGGCGACGCCAATCGGAATCCGAATTCGGTGGTCCACCGCGGGCCCGCCGCTCTCGTTGGTGATCTTGGCGTTGCCCATGACGGCGTTGGGGATCGAAATCTCGACGTCGTCCCGCGTCAACAGCCGCGTGGAACGCATGCCCAGTTCCGTGACCACTCCGCGTTCGCCGGTATCCAGGACCACGTAGTCACCCAGCTTGTAGGGCGCGTCGGCGATGATCGAGACGCCTGAAATCAGGTTGGCCAGCGTATCGCGGGCGGCGAAACCGACCGCGATACCGACCACGCCCGCCGAGGCCAGCCACGCCGTGCCGTCGATGTTCCAGAGCAGCATGAACAGCCACATCAGGACCCCGAACAGGAACAGCTTCACGCCGATCTCGAACAGGGGGCGCGTGCGCGGCTGGAACAGTTCGAAGTGCGCCTTGTCGCGGGACATGCTCTCAATTGCCAGCGCCGACGCCTTGAACCAGGCCCGTCCCCAGAGCAGCAGCAACATCGTGAACATCATGCGCACCAGGAAGCGGTCGACCGATTCCTCGAAACCGAAGGACTTCATCGCCGCGACCAGGGCCAGGATCACGGTGGTCTGCACCACGGGCGCCGTCAGGTACTTGACGAGAACATCGTCGATCATCGTCTCGGTGCGCCGCACCGCGTGCGACAGCGTGGTGCGCAGCATCCACTGGATCGCCTTGCCGACGCCGTAGCCGAGGGCGAACATCAAAACGAACAGCAACAGCGGGTAGTCCTGCAGGAAAAACCAGCCGGGCAGCAGCGGATCCGGGAGTATCGGCTCGAGATCGATGCTCAGGTCGAACAGGTCGGCCTCGGGAGCTGTCTCGGCCGGCGTTTCGGCGCCTGCCTCGTTGACGGCGGATTCGACCACGGATTCCTCGGGGGCGTTGTTGTCCTGCTGCATGGCCATGCCTCAGAACTCGATGCCGAGGTTCCTGAGCGCCACCACCACGCCGTTATCGTCGGCGTAGAGGTAGCGTCCCGGCACGATGCGAACGCCGCCGACATCCACCGGAACGTCGAGCTGGCCCTCGCCGCGCTTGTCGGTCTTCACTGGATTGGTCCCGAGCGCTTTCACGCCGAGGTCCAGGGTGCGCAGGATTTCCACGTCACGCACGCAGCCGTTGATCAGCAGTCCCGACCAACCATTTTCGACCGCCTTGGCCGCCAGCAGGTCACCCAGTAGCGCGCGCCGCATCGAGCCGCCGCCGTCCACCACGATGACCCGCCCCCGCCCCTCGCTGCGCACCAGGTCGCGTACCAGGGAGTTGTCTTCGAAGCACTTCACCGTGACGACCTCGCCGCAGAACCGGCTTTTCGCGCCGAAGTCCCGGAACCCGGGCGCGAGCACGGCGAGTTCGTCGAAGTAGTCGTCGCAGATGTCGGGTACGGATACGGCCATGCAAATGCTCCAAGCTCTTGTTCGTCAACCTTATGGGAATAGTACACCACACAAAAGCCCGGAAACGCCGCCGACGGCTTTCCGCTACCATGTAGCTCTTTGCAGCAGGTGCCGGAGCAGACTCATGTACCAGGGAAAAACGGTTTGGATCACGGGCGCTTCGTCCGGTATCGGCGAGGCGCTGGCCAAGGCGTTCGCGGCACGCGGCGCGAAGGTCGTGCTGTCCGCGCGCCGCGAGGACGAACTGGAGCGCGTCCGCCAGGCTTGTATCGAACGCAACCCGGCGGAAACGGGCCACCTCGTCGTGCCGCTGGACGTGACCGACTACGACGCCCTGCCGGCGGCCGTGGAAACCGTGAAAACCCGCTGCGGCCGGATCGACGTGTTGATCAACAACGCCGGCATAGGCCAGCGCTCCCTGTGCGTCGACACGGACATGGACGTGTATCGCCGCCTGATGGACGTGGACGTACTGGGCCAGATCGCGCTGACCCGCGAAGTGCTGCCCCTGATGATCAGCCAGGGCAACGGCCAGGTCGCGGTCACCGCCTCGGTGGCCGGCAAGGTCGGCGTACCCTACCGAACCGGTTACTGCGCGGCCAAGCACGCGATGATGGGCTTCTTCGACGCCCTGCGCGGCGAGGTCGCCCAGCACGGCATCTCGGTGCACACGATCGTGCCCGGCTATATCCGCACCAATATCTCGGTCAGCGCGCTGCAGGGCGACGGCAGCGAGATGGGCTACATGGACAAGGCCATCGCCGGCGGCATGGACGCGGAAGCCTGCGCCGAGGTGGTGATAAAGGGGCTCGGCAGGGGCAAGCCGGAAATCCCGGTGGGCAAAGGCACCGAGATGCACGCGCTCTGGCTGAAGCGCCTGGCGCCCGGCCTGATCTTCAAGTGGACCGCCAAGATGGTGCGCAAGTCCGAGAAGGCCAGGGAATAGGCAATTACGAGAGTTGGGTTGAAACCGGTAGGAGGCGCGTAAGCGGCGACCGAATGTTCTGGAATTGCAAAGGGCCGCCACAGGGCGGCCCTTTCAGTCGCCGCTTACGCGCCTCCTACAGGGGCCTCAGAACATCGAGCTCTTGTCGACATCCGCCTCGTTGGTTTCCACGCGGTTGGCGATCCAGTCGCCCGTGATCATCTGGTCGTAGGATGCGCCCGGCGGCACCATCGGGTAAACGCCAGCGTCGCGGTCGATGACGACTTCCAGGAAGGCCGGGCCCGGAAATTCCAGCCACTCCCGCACCACGCGGTCCACCTCCTTCGGGTCCGTTAGCCGTTCGGCGTACTCGAAGCCGTCGGCCTGGGCGGTCTTGACGAAGTCCTTGCTGCGCAGCGACTTGTCGCTGGCCATGTGGCGGCCGTCGTAGAACAGCTTCTGCCACTGGCGCACCATGCCGTCGCCGTTATTGTTCATCACCAGCACCTTGATCGGCAGGTTGTAGGTGGTGGCAGTCTCCAATTCACCCAGGTTCATCCGGATACTGGCGTCGCCGTCCACGTCGATCACGAGGTGGTCGCTGGCCGCGAACTGGGCGCCGATGGCGGCCGGCAGGCCGTAACCCATGGTACCCATGCTGCCTGAGGTCAGCCATAGGCGGGCGTGCTTGTAATCGAAATACTGCGCGGCCCACATCTGGTGCTGGCCGACACCCGTGCTGATGATGGCGTCGCCCCGGGTGATCGAGTTGATGGCCTCGATTACGGCGTAGGGCTGTATCTCGTCGCTCTCGCGGTCATAGTTCAGCGCGTAACGTTCCTTCAGCTCGGCTATCTCGCGATGCCACTCGGAAAAGTCCGGCTTGATACCCTTCTCCAGGCTCCAGTCGTACAGGGCCTGCAAGTCCTGCTTCAGGATACCGATGTGGTGCCAGTCCGGCGCTTTCACCTTGCCGACTTCGGAGGGGTCGATGTCGAACTGGGCGATGGCGCGGGCATTCGGCGCGAACTTGTCGGGCACACCGGCGACGCGGTCGTCGAAACGCGCTCCCAGGGCGATCAGGAAATCGCAGTCTTCGACCGCGTAGTTGGCGCTGGCCAGGCCGTGCATGCCCAGCATGTGCAGCGACAGCGGCGCGGTGGTGTCCACGGCGCCGATGCCCATAAGGGTGGTTGTTACCGGGATGCCGAAATGGTCGGCGAAAAGCCGCAACTCCTCCGTGGCGTCGCCGTTGATCACGCCGCCGCCGGCGTAGATCAGCGGCCGCCGCGAGGCCTGCAACATGTCGAAGAACGAGGTGAGTTCCTGCTCGTCCAGGTGGTTGTCCTGGGCGGCGTGCAGGCGCTGGCGGTAACCCGGCACGGCCAGGTAGCCACGGCCGACGAACTCGCCCGACCAGTTCTGCACGTCCTTGGGCAAGTCGATCACGACAGGTCCCGGCCTGCCGCTGCGCGCGATCTCGAAAGCCGTGCGCACCGTGAGTTCCAGCTTCTTCGGGTCCGTGACCAGGAAGGTATGCTTGGCGACCGGGCCGAGGCAACTGTTGACCGGGGCCTCCTGGAAGGCGTCGGTGCCGATCGCCGTGGTCGGCACCTGGCCGCAGATCACCACCAATGGCGTCGAGTCGGCCATCGCATCACGCACCGGCGTTACCGTATTGGTGGCGCCGGGGCCGGAAGTCACCATGACCACGCCGACCTTGCCGCTGGCTCGAGCATAGCCTGCCGCCATGAAACCCGCGCCCTGCTCGTTGGCCGGCACGATCAGCGGCATCGGCTCGCTGCCGTCCTCGCGCAAGTGCTCTGCGTTGTAGCGGAAAACGGCATCGTAGGTCGGCAAAATGGCGCCGCCGCTGTAGCCGAAAATGACGTCCACGCCCTGGTCTGCGAGGATCTGCACGACCATCTCGGCGCCCGTCATGATTTTTCCCTTCAAGGGGTGTGTAGCCTGGTTCATTTTAAGGTCAATTTCACTGCTCGAACCCCGGAGTGTCGGCCAATTGCGGGGTCATTGCAATAGCATGCCAACTGGGCCACCATTGCAGTCGCTATGCGACACATCATCTCAATCCTGGTCTCCAACGAAGCCGGCGCACTGGCGCGGGTTGCAGCCCTGTTTTCGACCCGCGGCTACAACATCGAATCGCTCAACGTCGCGCCCACCCAGAATCCGGACATTTCCCGCCTGACACTGGTCACCCGGGGCTCGGACACGGTGATCCAACAGATCAACCAGCAGTTGCTGAAACTGGTGGACGTGGTGGGCTCAGTCGACCTGACGATGGACGACCACATCGAACGTGAATTACTGCTGATCAAGGCCAATGTGCCCGCGGAGCAGACCGACTTTGTACTCGGCGCGGTCGACGATTTCGGCGCCCGGGTACTGGACGACAAGCTCGAGACCTTCACGCTCGAACTCACGGGCATCAGCGAGTACCTGGACGAGTTCGTGAAACGCATGGATTCTTGCAGCGAGCTGATCGCGGTCGTTCGCAGCGGCGCCATGGCCGTCGCGCGCGGCGCATCACTGCTGGGCGCCCAGCGCGCCTGAACCGTCGCGGCGCGCATAATCCCGGCAGCCACCCCGAAAAGGTAAGAGCGGGCTTGCCCGCGACCTACAGGTCGCCGCTTGCGCGCCTCCTACATTTGGCACGGAGCCGGCCGTGCCGTCCGCCCGCTTTGGCGAACATCGGGCGACAGCGCCGAGTGTGCGGACCGCATAGGGGTCGATTGGGCAGGACGCCCAATCGAGGCAAGACAGCACAGGATGTGCTGTTTGCCGGCCCCGTGGGCGGGCCGCATGCGAGGGTAGCCGTCGC
>Ga0180436_10001545_pt1 | contig 22407 bp, 22 predicted proteins | sample SS_ome_2_FD_132434 | JGI IMG/M metagenome (GOLD analysis project Ga0180436, IMG submission 132434) | Hypersaline lake sediment archaeal communities from the Salton Sea, California, USA - SS_3_S_2 metaG | ecosystem: Environmental > Aquatic > Non-marine Saline and Alkaline > Hypersaline >... | reverse complement strand
TGATTAGTCGTTTTCCGAAAAACGAAGAGTCATGGTGCCGGTCACCCCGGCTGTAAAGGACTGCTCGTTTTTCCTCACCGATATCAATCAAATCCAGCGCCTGCGCATTGATCCGTTTCAGTATGCCGGAACCGGTGCGGTCGGCAGGGTAACACTGACTCAGAAGGGTTATGAACCGATCAGTGTCTTTCCGCTGTTTCCGATGTTCGGTCTGCTGATCTCCCGAACCTTTGCAGCGGACAACTCCCGGATTTTAACGCTTGGGACTCTGCACCTGTTCCTGTTGTCCTTCTATTCGTATGTGTTTATCGCAGTGCCGGCGATTCCGCGGCGATTTTGAGTTTATTCCGGTAACGGGTTCGTCGCTACCGGCGATAAATCGAGGCGGAGAAGAGCCTCTGGGTATAGTCGTTTCGGGGATTGTCAAAGACATTATCTGCAGTACCTGATTCAACAATCCTGCCGTTCTGCATGACGATCAGATCATCACAGACGGCCCTGATCACTTTCAGGTCATGGGAGATGAACAGGTAGGTGAGCCCGTATTTGTTTTGCAGTTCGAGCAGCAGGTCGATGATCTGCATTTGAATCGTCATGTCGAGTGCCGAAGTCGGTTCGTCGAGAACGAGCAGATCTGGCCGCAGGATGATTGCCCGGGCTATGGCGATGCGCTGGCGCTGGCCCCCGGAGAACTCGTGAGGATAGCGGCCGGTAATGTCGGTGTCGAGGCCGACATCGGCTAGCGTCTGTAAAACGATATCCTGCCGCTGGTCTGCGGCGAGGGAACGGTGGTGAATTTTCAGCCCTTCCTGAACGATGTCGCCGATGGTCATGCGCGGCGACAGCGACGCGTAAGGATCCTGGAACACAATCTGCAGTTTGTTCCTGAACCGGCGCAGCTCCTTTTTCTGCAGCCGGTCGATCCTGATATCGGAAAACGCAATCATGCCCGCGCTCGGTATGAGTTGAAGCAGGGCGAGCGCAAGCGTGGTTTTTCCGGATCCGGACTCACCGATTACGCCGCAGGTGGTGCCCCGCCGTATCGAAAAGGAGATGCGGTCGATAATGCGGGTTTCGTTTCTGTTTCGCGAAATCAGACTTTTAAACGTGAAGGCGTCGCTGACCGTGCAGCTGAGGTCGGAGACGTTGATCAGCGTCTCGTCGATCGGGTTTATGCGTTCCTTTGGCTGCGGAATTGCTTCGATCAACCGCTTTGTATAGGCATGGGCGGGCCGGCTGAACAGGCTAGATGTCTTACCATGTTCGAGTACCGTCCCCGCTTTCATGATATAGATGTAGTCAGCCATCGACCTGACCAGAGACAGGTCGTGGCTGATAAGCAGCACCGACATGGAAAATTCTTCCTTGATCTCGCTGAGCAAAGAGAGGATTTTGGCCTGCACCGCGACGTCCAGTGCAGTCGTCGGTTCGTCGGCGATGAGCAGGTCAGGACGGCAGGCCAGCGCCATCGCGATCATGACCCGCTGGCGCTGGCCGCCGGACAACTGGTGGGGATAGGTATTCAGGCGTGATTCCGGATCGGTGATTCCGGTTTTTAAGAGCAGCGCCACCGTTTCGCTGCGGATGGAATCAGGATCCATTTTTCGGTGAAGTTTGAGCGATTCACCGATCTGGTCGCCGATCGAAAAAACGGGATTCAGTGACGTCATCGGCTCCTGGAATATCATCGCTATGCGGTTGCCCCTGATCTGCCGGAGCGAATCGAGCGGCGCCGACAGCAGTTCTTCATCATAGAATTTGATGGAGCCGGATGATTGGACGTTTGTACTTTCTTCAAGCAGGCGCAGAATGGAGAGCGCGGTCAGTGATTTACCGGACCCGGATTCACCGACCAGGGCAACCGTCTGATTGCTGCCGATTTCAAGAGAGACATCCTTGAGCAGGTGGAGCGTTTCCGGTTCAGAGCTGTCCGTGTACGGGTCCGGCAGCCGGATGTTAAGGTTGTTGACGGTGAGCATTGGCACGGATAGAGACGGACCGGTTACTTGTGGTGATTACCGGTCAATAGCGAATGTCGAACATCTGCTGGATGTCCGGCTCAGCCGTTTCAGTTACCTGCACGGCGTTTACGACTGCGGCAGGCGGACCGGAATGGAGCCATGCGACCATATCTTCGAGCTGTCTTTCGGTCCCGGAGATGACCGCTTCGACACTGCCGTCAGGGCGATTACGCACCCATCCGGTAACCCCGAGCTGATCCGCCTGAATTTTTGTATAATGGCGAAACGCGACACCCTGAACCCTCCCCGCGACCTGGATATGAAGTGATTTATTGTTCATTTTCCATCATTCTCCATGAAGATAGCCTGATTATATCTTTATACAGATTTACTTTACATTAGTATGCTGGGGGTGAAATTATGTGCTTACCACGTAACAATATGGAAAAAAAGAGGTTTGTTTTTTTACTGTTCCAGCCGATTATGGTGATGCTGTATTTCAGGTTTGGTAATCGTAACAGAAAGCTTGCCTTTCTATTGAATTTACCCCTGGATGGCGGGGACGAGGGTAATGCCGCGTTCAGGATAAGCGCAAGCGCCGTGCAGAAACTCAAGGCCCGCACCTGCTCTCTTTCCGGCAGCATCGAGAAGACGTTTAAAGCCGGGCCGAACGAGCTGATGGTAAGAATTTTGAAACCTGAAACTGAAGGGGGCCTGTCCGTAGTCGCTGCGGAAAAGGGCAGTGTTACGCTGCAGGGTATAACCGTCAAGGCGGAGTTGTAGCTGTCTGTCAGCCTCCGCCGACCTGGGGGAAAATCGCGACGATATCGCCGGCTACCGGCACGGTCTCGAAGCTGCAGTGCTTCGAGTTGAGCATCATGATGCCGACTTCATCACGGTCGATGTCGAGTCCATCGATAATTTCGCCGACCGTGATGGTGTCGGAATACTCGCGCACTTCCTTGACGAAACGATCGTCCCGGAAGTACGCGAAGAGCTTAACGGTCAACTTCATTTAGAAATCCCAGAAAGAATCGATTTCCTCACCGGTGAAGTCAACAACCAGGTTATGCGGCGGCAGCGGTTCGTTATAGAAGAATTCGGGCAGACGGTCGTCTGCATTCGTAAATCCGGCTGCCTGGTTGAACGCACGCTCGGTCTTCAGAATCGACTTGCCCAGCTCGGTTACATCGTCTCCTGTCAGGCTGATGCCGTAACGGGCGTTGATCAGGTCGATCAGGGCCGGCAGACAGTTCGGGTCATCGAGGGCTGCAAACGCAATGAACAGACACATACCGGTGGAGTCGATGGCCGCGGTCGCAATCTGCAGGTTCCTGGATAGTTCGATCTGGCCTTCCTTGGACAGCGGATCGACTTTTCCGCCGACACCGAGGACGTTGGCCGTTACGGCGTAGCCGGTGGTGTGGTCGGCACCCATCGGAGTCGTCGAATAGGTGATAGCCATACCCTTGACGGTACGGGGATCGTAGGCGGGGATTGCCTGATTCTTGACGACCGGAACACGAGTAACGCCGAACGAACGTCCGACAGATCCTGCGCCGTTGCCGAGAATCCGTCCGAGCGGTGTTCCACCGCCGATGTCTTCCTTGATCATCCGGCACATTTCCTTGCCGTCGCCGAAATCGAGCACGCCGGCTTCCATGGCCACGCCGAACGCAACCGAGACTTCGATTGAGTCAACCCCGAGATCATCCATCAGCGAGTCGGCTTCGGCGATGTCGTCGAGGTTGTCTACGCAGCAGTCGGCTCCCATGGCCCAGATGGACTCATATTCGAAGCCGGACGTCTTGTACTTCTTGTCCTTGTCGTTGAAGACCTGTGAACACTGGATGACACAGCCGGGGTGACAGTTATGGCTCGGCTTGCCTCCGCGTTCCTTGATCATGTCGTACATCGTTTCGCCGGAAATATTGTCATGACCGTCGAACTGACCGGCGGTAAAGTTTCTCGTCGGCAACCCGCCGGCTTCGTTGATGACGTTTACGAGGACATTCGTGCCGTATGTTTTCAGGGCCTGGCTCGTCTGGTCGTCTACGAGGGACTTGGCAAATGCGCGATTTGCCGCTTTGAATGCTTCCGGATCTGCAATGTCGAGTGTGCCGTCCTTGGGGTCTATGGTGATGTATTTGATTTTCTTCGATCCCATGACAGCGCCGAGTCCGCCGCGTCCGTTCGAACGCAGGTTGCCGTCAGGGTCCATGACCGAAATATTGGCGGCGGTCATTTTCATCTCACCGGCCGGTCCGATCGTGATAACGCCCTGCTTGCCTTCGAGTTTGGCCTTCAGGGATTCTGCGACCTCGTGATTGCCTTTGCCGACGAGATCGGTTTCTTCGCTGATGGTAACGCCGTCAGACGAGAGTGCCAGGGCATACCATTTATCGTCTTTCGGCTGGCCTTCGATAATCAGTGCTTTACAGCCGCAGCGGGCCATGAATTGAGCGGAGGTGCCGCCGGCATTGGATTCCTTGATGGTGCCGGTAAGCGGGCTTTTGGCGCCGGCCGAAAGTCTGCCGGAGTTGGCCGCGTTGGTTCCGGAAAGAAGTCCGGGAGCAAATACGAGCTTATTGTTCGGTCCCAGGGGGTGACATGTCGGCGGAACCTCAGCAGCAACGATGTTGGAAGTCAAACCGCGACCTCCAAGTCCGGCCCAGGCCTGAGGAACGTCCTCGACGCTGGTGCTGAGATCGGACATATTTACCCGAAAAATTTTGTCTGCCATGATCGCATCTCCTTTTTCTGTTCAGGTATGCCGATGATCAGAAAGGCATGCCTGATTTTTTATGTTATGGCGATTGAAACGGGGTCTTGAATCAATCGCTATTGTTTATATAACGTCTTTCCGCAGTCTCTGAGGTTGTACCCGCCCAGCTGTTGGATTTTCTGTTTAAACTGCCGGTCGTCCATTAAATCGAGGACAGCCTGTACCCGTGCATCAGGTATGAACGCTTCGGGAATAACCAGGTCATACCGCTCTTCGGCAACCGGCACGAATTCCATATCAAGCGCCACGGCCGCAGCCCTGATTCCCATGCCCACATCGGCCGTGCCGCTCAATACCGCAACGGCAACGTTCATATGGGTATACTCCTCGTGATCATATCCCGGTATGTGGCCAGGGTCAAGGCCTGAATCTCTTATAATTTTATCGGTTAACAGCCGGGTACCGGCGCCTTTCTGGCGGTTTATGAAGAGTAGTTTGTGCGCTATGATATCGGCGAAGGATTCGATACGTTTCGGATTGCCTTTGGGTACGATGAAGCCTTGCTCACGATAACAGAGGTTGACCAGCCGAAGGGACATATTGGCCAGAAAACGCTTGATGAACGTGATGTTGTATTCACCGGTTTCTTCGTCAAGCAGGTGGGTGCCGCCCAGATGCGCCTCCCCGCGCCTGATTGCCATGATACCGCCCATGGAGCCGACGTGGGCCGACGACAGGCGTATCGGCGGGTTGAGCTGATGCAGGGAATTGGCCATCAGGTCGAGTATGTTGTCGTGACTGCCGATCGCCACAAGCGTGCGATCGACTTCCTGCATCTCGCGGGTGAGGTCTACGCGGACGTCCTCACCGGCGCCGATTCCTTCACTGCCGGCGGGGATGGTGAGCAGACCATCGGCCCGGACCAGGGACATGACCGATCCTGCGCCCTTGCCGGAAGGGGTTGCCATCAGTTTATCGCCGACCCGGCCGAGGGTAACCCGGACAAACTGGTCGACCCCCATGGCCGAGTGCATGGGGCGCGACATCACCGCAGCGCAGGTTTCCGGTTTGGGAGCGGTTTTTCCCTGAAACGCGTAAACGAGGTCCCGCCCGAAAAGCTGGAGCGTCAGGATCGCAGAAATAGGGTATCCGGGCAGACCGACAACCGGTTTGTTGTTGACAATTGCGAGAATAACCGGTTTTCCCGGTTTGATGGCGACACCGCGGACGACGATGGTGCCGGCCAGGCCGAGGACGGTACTGGAAAAATCTTTGGTGCCGGCGGATGCCCCGGCATTGGTGACGACAATATCAGATTCATCAGCCGCCTCGAGCAGTGCCTGCCGGATCAGTTCGGGATCGTCAGAAACCGGTGTATGAACGGAGACATCGGCCCCCCATGAGCGCAGGTACCCGGACAGGATCCGGGAATTGAATTCGATAATCTGTCCCGGAGCGCCTTCACTCCCTGGCTGTATCAATTCGGAGCCGGTGGGAATGATGGTAACCCGCGGTTTCGCCACGATTTCAACCGTTGCGACCCCGGAGGCAAGCATGGCTCCCTGGTCGATCGGCCTGATAGCATGGCCTTCGGGAAGGATAAGTTCGGTGGCGACGATATCTTCGCCGACGGTGCGCACATGCTGCCACGGCGTGGCCGGTTGAATCAGCTCGATCGAACCGTCCTCCAACAGGTGGACATCCTCGATCATAACCACGGCGTTAAAGTCGGCGGGGATCGCATTTCCGGTGTTCACCTGCTGGAATCTGTCGGGAGCGAGCACGGCGGGTTCCGCTTCACTGGCGAAGTTGAGTTCCTCAAAACGGACGGCTACCCCGTCCATCGCCGACGCATTGTAGGTGGGAGCCGAATGTCTCGCGTACACCGGTTGTGCGGTGACTTCTCCCAGCGCGGTATCGACCGGAATAATCCGGGTATGCCTTTTAAAAAAGTCGATATCACGCAGCGCCTGGTGCCAGGTTTCAACCGCTTCCGAGAGCGGTTGGTTGGCTATGTAAACGGATTCCTTTTTCATTGATACAAAATTACCTCGACGGTTTCATCACTGGTACAGCCCTGGCTGTCTTCAGCGATTAAAAAATACCCGTGCGCCCGCGACAGGGTGGAAATGGCGCCGGATTTTCCCAGCACCGGGGTGGCTCTGTTTTCACCGTTCTCCCGCGACAGTGAAACCCGCACCACGTCCAGCCGGCCGGGGGCGGAATTGACGTTTCTCATCAGCCGCGCCGGAACGGAGGGATGCTGGATTTCGCTGTCGGTGCGCCCGCTGATTGAAGCGATAACCGGATTGACGAACAGGTCAAAACAAACCATCGCGGAAACCGGATGACCCGGCAGCCCGAATACAGGAGTCGTGCCGCACAGCCCGATGATCACCGGTTTTCCCGGTTTTAACGAAACCCCGTGCACGATGATTCCGGGATCACCCAGGCGTGCGATCGCCTGTTCGCCCAGGTCGCGAACACCAACGGAGCTTCCGCCGGAGAAAAGCACGAGGTCATTTTCAGCAACGGCTTTTTCAACGGTCGAGAAGAATGCCGCTTCGCTGTCGGATACGATGCCGTAATCGGTGACGGATGCCCCGAGGCGCCGGCATGCTCCGGCAAGCACAATAGAGTTGATATTGCGGATTTTACCGGGGACGAGCGGTTCAGTGTAGTCGATCACTTCATCGCCGGTGGAAAGAACGCCGATCGAGATCTTCCTGAATACGCTGATCTCTGCTATACCTAGTCCGGCGAGCAGGCCAAGTTCCTGCGGTCTGAGCAGTTTTCCGGCGGCCACCGCAACATCCTGGCGGCGGATATCGTCGCCTTTTTTAATCACATTGGAGCCGGCCCCGACACTTTTTACAACCTCGATGAGCCTGCCGTCTACCTCGACCGTGTGTTCGTGCATCACAACTGCATCGGCACCGGGTGGAACCAGCCCGCCGGTCGGGATTTTAAAGCAGGTGCCGCGCTGTACCGAACCGGACGGTTCCCGCCCCATCAAAACCTCGCCGGCAACGTCAATATAGGCGGGCATGGACTGGCTGGCGCCGAACGTGTCGGCGGCGACAACCGCGAACCCGTCCATCGTCGAACGGGCGCAATTCGGCAGATCTTCACCGGCGATAATGTCTGCGCTGCTGATGCGATCGAGCGCCATGTGCAGCGGCACCGTCTCGGATCCGGGTTTGATGCCGGACAGTGCATCGAGTATCAGCCGGCGGGCATCGGGCACACGGGTAAGCGCGCTTCTGCCGAGCATATCGCGGGGGACGCCTGATCCAGTCATGGTTGTCTCACCGTGAGGGTGATCCTCTTGTAGGAAGCGACGGTTTCAGACAGCTTGTCGGCTTCAACCGGCTTGCCGTTGAAGGAGATATCGGTGAAACGGTACAACAGGGAAGGACGAAGCTCGAGAAAATGGATCAGGTCGCGGGAATTGATATGCACCGATTCGTTCAGCAGCTGCCCGCCTCTGTCGACTGCAATCGTGTTGAACAGCTTCACGACAACTTCAACCTGTTCACCGGAATATCCGGTATCATGGGCTGTCTTTGTTTTACGGAGGGCGCCCCAGGGGCTGCCTTTCTTGACGATGGCCCCGGCAAGCCCTGGCATGGCACCGCCGAGCGCGACCGTTGCATGCGGGCCATAAAGCAGGGTCTCGGCGTCGTCGAGGGCGTCTCCGTTAAAAAAAATGGTCTGAATCTTGTCGGCTATATACGATGTGGTAAAGCCCGGTAAACTGCTGAGCAGTGACAATATCGAGTCTCCTTCGATACCGCTTACATAAAAACCGGACTGGAGCACCGTTGCCAGACGGGTCTGCTCGTCTTCCGGGCAGGATACAACGAGTTCTGGGTACGTCTTCATTGCTGATCGTTTCGTTAAAGTTTGCGATTATTCCTCAGGATGCGGAGCATCTTGCATGAATACCGGTGATGATATACTGTTCTGGGACGCTGTGCATATAATTTTGTAACGCACTGTTTATAGTAAAATAATCTGCTCGTAAAGGCTAAAAATATGCCTGTCAAATGCTTTGACAACCCCAAAAAATATGCTTTTCGTTTAAAATCAACAGGCGAATGCACATTATCTCGCCGGCATACAGATGAAATGTCGAAAAAAGCCCTGGCATCTGCAACGCAGGGTTTGAACGAAACACAAACTTTCAAAGTCGCCATTGGCAACAGAGGACACACGCATGAACACTAATGCATTGCCTGAATTAGACAATTTCAAAAAGACGGCGGGACCGGTTGTCGCCGTTGTGCTTGACGGGGTGGGATTTGGTAAGGATGACGGCTCCGACGGGGTGAAAGTCTCATTTACCCCAACCCTCGATGGTCTGTTCAAGCAGCCGTTGTTCACGACGCTGAAAGCCCACGGTAAGGCGGTCGGTCTGCCTTCAGACGGCGATATGGGCAATTCAGAAGTCGGTCACAACGCCCTCGGGGCCGGCAGGGTCTTCTCCCAGGGCGCGAAACTCGTCAGCGAAGCGATCGCAAGCAGGCAGATCTTCGCCGGGGCCGGCTGGAAAACCATCGAAGCCCGGTGCACCGACGGTGGTACGCTGCACTTGATCGGACTGATGTCCGACGGCAACGTGCATTCCCATATCGACCACCTGTATGCGATACTGAACCGCTGCGCAGAAACGGGCCTCCACACCGTGCGGATTCACGGGTTGCTCGACGGCAGGGACGTTGGTGCGAAAAGTGCGCTGGACTATTTCACGCCGCTGGAGAGTTTCTGCGGCCAGCAGAGAGAGAAGGGGTGTGATTTCAGGATTGCTTCAGGCGGGGGGCGCATGCTGACGACGATGGACCGCTACGAAGCCGATTGGGGCATTGTCGAACAGGGATGGAAGACCCACGTGCGGGGCGAAGCACGAATGTTCAGCTCGGCGACTGAAGCGATTTCGACGTATTACGAAGAAGATCCTGAAATAACCGACCAGTACATGGATCCGTTCGTCGTTGCCGAGCATGGAAAACCGGTTGGGACCATTGCAGACGGGGACAGTGTGGTCTTTTTCAATTTCAGGGGCGACCGCGCCATTGAGATATCGGTGGCGTTTGAAGCCGAGCAGTTTGACCATTTCGAGCGCGGGGACAAGCCCGAGGTCTTTTATGCCGGCATGATGGAATACGACGGTGATGCTAAGATTCCGGCCAATTACCTGGTCGAACCGCCGGCTATCGACCAGACGCTCGGTGAATATCTGTGCGCCACCGGAGTAACGTCATACGCGATTTCCGAAACCCAGAAATTCGGTCACGTGACCTATTTCTGGAACGGCAACAAAACCGGCTATATTGATGATACACTGGAGAAGTACGTAGAGATCGAATCGGATAGAATCGCGTTTGACCTGAAACCGTGGATGAAGGCGTATGAAATTTCAGAGCAGGTGATCGAGGCGGTGCAGTCCGGCAAATATGACTTCATCAGGGTGAATTTCGCCAATGGCGATATGGTTGGTCATACGGGGGTCGAAGCGGCCGTGAGGATCGCGATGGAAACGGTCGACCTGTGCCTCGCCCGGGTACTCTCTGCCGTTAAAAAAGCCGGCGGTATCTGCCTGGTTACCGCGGATCACGGCAATGCCGACTGCATGTGGACCGAAAAAAACGGAAAACGCTCACCCATGGTCGCGCATACGAAAAATCCGGTCCCGCTGGTCGTGATGAATTATGACGAAAGCAACACGCTCAAGCTGACCGGGGTGCAAAATCCCGGGCTCGCCAATGTTGCCGCAACCCTGTGCGTGCTGCTCGGTTACAATCCCCCGGTCGACTATGAGCCGTCCCTGATAGCACTTGATGCATGAACGCAATGTTTCAAGATTACCTGAAAATAATACAAGGATGACAGTATTATGGAGCGGCTGAGCAAATCCGAGATCAAGCGACAGCATAAGCAGGTGGAAATGGCCGCCCGGGAAATACTGGCGCTGAACAGCGGTGAGCTGCAGCGGCTGGACCTCGATGACGAGGTGATCGAAGCCGTGCAGCTCACTGCATCACTTAAAGGCGGCGCGCTGAAACGGCAGACCAAATATATCGCCAAACTCCTCAAGACCGGCGATGTTGCCCAAATCCTGGAACAGCTGAAACGCATCAAAGGGTCAAAACTCCAGGAAAATGCGTTTCAGCATCAGGCTGAATATTATCGGGATGCGATCATCAATGACGCACTCGCCGCCAGAGAGCAGTGTCTGGTGGACGGGGTGGAATTTGACATGGACTGGGCAAGCGAGGCGCTGGACGCGGCGGTGGGAGAATTTCCCGATCTCGATGTAAATGAGGTGAGGCGTTCGGCTTATCAGTACGTAAAAAGCCGTAATAAAGTGCATTATCGCGAGCTGTTCAGGACCATGAGGGCGGCCGTCGAACGCAGGAAATATAGCGCTTCCAACGGGTAAGCACACAGCCACAATTCAGCGCAAACGGTTCTTTATGGACGCACATTTTTCAGACCGGATCCAAGATGTTCCCCGTTCCTTTATCAGGGAAATCCTGAAAGTGACGATGAACAACGAGATGATATCATTTGCCGGGGGGCTGCCGAACCGTCAGTTTTTTCCGCTGAGGCAGCTGCAGCAGGCAGCCGGTCAGTGGTACCCGCCGTTTTTCTGCATGATATCGCCGCTGTCCACGTACGCATAAGCGCTGTGCTTGTGGATGGACTCGAAGCTTTCGACGCTGGCCGAGAACCACGAAATGTCAGGGTGGTCAAGGGCGCGGACAGCCACCTTTCTGACCACATCCTCGACGAACATCGGGTTCTGAAATGCCGCTTCGGTCACGTATTTTTCATCGGGGCGTTTGAGCAGTGAAAAGAGCTCGCAGGAGCCGCATTGTTCGATTAACTCGATCAGGTCTTCCGCCCACAGCATTTTGCTGAAGCGGGCACTCATCGTTATTTCGGCCCGCTGGTTATGGGCGCCGGCTTCGCTGATTTCCTTGGAGCAGGGGCACAGGGTGGTTACCGGGACTACGACCGTCAGGACGAAGCCGTTATTGGCGCCGACGCTGCCGCTGAATGTGCACTGGTACTCGAGCATTGAAGCGGTGTTCGTGACCGGGGCTTTCTTGGCAATGAAATAGGGAAAGCTCATGTCGATCTGGGCACTTTCCGCATTAAAAAATTTCTGCACGTCGAGCAGCAGCGCCTGGAATTCGGAAACGGCGATTTTGTCTATGTAGCGATTCAGGATATCGGTTATCGCGGCGATATAGTTCGGTTTGAATGATGATGATATCTGCGTCTGCAGACTGATATCGGCAACGGTATTCTGAATGTTGCCGTCTCGCTGCATCACCTTAACCGGCAACTTTATCTGTTTTATTCCTGCAGTATGAACGGACATGTCTTATACGTAAGTCGAGTGTTTACACGGTCACTGAAACCAATCCACAACAGATGTCAGAACCTTTCTATCACGAGCGGCAGGGTTTTTCAATGAACTCCGACCGCTTTCGGTGTAGGATAACCCGAATTTACCCTGGCGGGGTTCAGGCGACAAATGGGTGCGCGAGCCGGGGGGAGCAGGTGAGGTCGGTATGGTGGAAGACGCTCAACAAATCAGGATAGACAAGTGGCTGTGGGCTGCCCGGTTTTTCAAAACACGGTCGCTTGCGAGCCGGGCGGTCCAGGGCGGCAAAGTGCACCTGAACGGCAGCCGCGTGAAGCCGTCGCGCAATGTCAGTATCGGTGATCAGCTATCCATCCAGAAGCAGGAACTCACGTTTATCGTAACGGTGCTGGGGATAAACGAGTACCGTCGCCCCGCAAAAGAAGCGCAGGCGCTCTACGAGGAGTCGGAGCAGAGCCTCAGGGACCGGGAGGAACAGCGGGAGATGAGGCGGCTGATCCGGGCGCCGGGCGCCGCACCCGCCAGGAAGCCCGACAAAAGAGATCGAAGAAAAATCAGGGAATTCATCAGAAAAGCGTAAACGGAGACACGACTATGGGGACAATTAAACGGGCATTGATCAGTTTGACGGATAAATCCGGTATTGAGCCTTTTGCCGCCGCCCTGGCTGAAGAGGGAATCGAAATCCTCTCCACCGGGGGAACGGCTGCAAAATTGAGAGAAGCCGGCATCGACGTGACGGATGTGTCTGACTTCACCGGTTTCCCGGAGATGCTTGACGGCAGGGTGAAGACCTTACACCCCAAGGTTCACGGCGGAATCCTCCACCAGCGCGGCAATCCCGAGCACGTTGAGCAGATCGAAAGATACGGTATCGAATCGATCGACCTGGTTGTCGTAAACCTCTACGCGTTCGAAAAAACCACCGCCGACCCGAACTGCTCCCTGGCCGATGCGATAGAAAATATCGATATCGGCGGCCCGACCATGCTGCGGGCGTCGGCAAAGAATTTCCACGATGTTACCGTGGTTGTCGATCCGGCAGATTACGATCAGGTTCTGTCTGAGATAGAGAAAAGCGGCAACACGACGCTGCGCACCCGTTTTGCATGCGCCCGCAAGGTATTCGCTCTCACGTCCGCCTATGATACGGCCATCATACACTGGCTCAAAGGCGTCGACAGTGCGACGGACCCGTATTTCCAGGAGGATTGAACATGCTGAAGCTGGCAGTCTTGATTTCCGGCAGCGGCCGGACGCTGGATAATTTCCATGAGCGTATCCAGGCGGGAACGCTGCAGTGCCGCATAGAGGTGGTCATCTCCAACGTCAGCGGCGTACTCGGCCTTGAAAAAGCTGAAAAATACGGATACCCGACATTTGTCGCAAAAGACAGTGACGCGACCAATGAGATCCTCGCAGGCTACGATGTTGACATCATATGCCTGGCCGGCTACCTCAAGCTCTATCATCCGCCGGAAGCATTGAAAAAGCGGGTGATCAATATACATCCGTCGCTGATTCCGGTGTTCTGCGGCGACGGATTTTACGGAAATATCGTCCACCGCGCCGTCAAGGAACGAGGCTGCATGGTGAGCGGCTGCACCGTGCATTTTGCCGACGAAGTATACGACAACGGGCCGATTATCGTTCAGAAAGCCGTGCCGCTGACCTACGACGACAGCATCGATGAAATAGCCTCGCGGGTTTTCGCCGCGGAGTGCGAAGCCTACCCGGAAGCCCTTAATCTCGTAAACGAGAAAGGCGCCGATTTTTTCTGGGACCGGGTTGGCGGTCAATAAGTCCGTTTCATTCAACAGGCGACATATGGAGTTACTGGCACCGGCGGGTTCGGTCGATCATTTTATTGCGGCACTCGAGGCCGGAGCCGATGCGGTGTATGTCGGGGCCCCGTTCTTGAGCGCCAGAAATCCTGCCCGGGAACTGCGGCTCGAAGAAATCGATGCGATGGTCGCGCACGCCCGCGATCTGGACAAACGGGTCTATATCGCGCTGAACAGCCTGGTCAAGGAAACCGATCTGCCGCAGCTGATCAGAACGCTGTCCCACCTGGAAGAAATTAATCCCCATGCCCTTATCGTGCAGGACCTGGGCGTCATAGAACTGGTGCGCCGCTATTTCCGCAGCCTCAACCTGCATGCCTCGACGCTCGTGTTTGCGCACGGTGAGCATGATATCCGCCAGCTCGCCGACCTGGGATGTTCCCGGGTCGTTCTTGCGCGGGAGTTGTCGCTGAAGGAAATCGCGAAGGTGGTTCGTCACAGTCCGGTCGATATAGAGGTGTTCGTGCATGGGGCGATGTGTTTTTCCTACTCGGGGCGGTGCCTTTTTTCGTCGTATCACGGCGGCAAAAGCGGTTTGCGGGGTAAATGCGTGCAGCCGTGCCGGCGTAAATTTACCATCGGAGGGGCCGGCGGCGGAGCGAGAGGGAGGAAAGGCACGGCAGGATCAGGGTATGTTTTTTCGATGAACGACCTCGAAGCGATTGACTTCATCGATGATTTTAAAAAGATCGGTGTTGCATCGATCAAAATTGAAGGACGCCTCAAACCGGTTTCCTATGTTCGCAGTGTTGTCGGGGCGTACCGGATGGTACTCGATGCCGGGCGTAATGACCTGGCTGAAGCGCGGAAAAATGCGCGAACCATGCTCGAGGAATCCCCCGGGCGCAAGCGCTCAACCGGCTACTTTCTCAACCCGGTCCCCAAAGATGCCATTACCGCCGGGCATTCCGGAAATATCGGCACGCACCTCGGGGTCATAAACGGGGTAACCCATGATGAAGCCGGAAATTGGGTTATGTTGACAGCAAAAGAGCCATGCCGGGAAGGAGATCGGGTGCGCCTGCATTTCGAAGTGAGCGGGGAACGGGCCGCGTTTACCGTCAAGACGGCAGACCTGCAGGATGACGGACAGACGGCGATCCTGCTGCCCGGCACTATCAAGAGGAAGCAACTGCGCGGAAAAATTGAGCTCTATCGGGTCGATACGGTTGCCGCCAGAAGAGCGATAACCGACGTGACCACGCCGCCGCTGGAGATCCCCGCATTTTCGGCTGCCTATGACAACGCCGTCGCGAAACGGAGCAAATCTGTGCTCAACAACCTGGGTCCTGCCAGGAAACCGGCCCAGGGACAAAACAGACGCGAATCAAAACAGAAGCAGCGCGTCCGCCCCAGCGAGATCTGGGTGCGGTTCGATACGGTAAAACCGCTGTACCAGAAATTGCCGTTTTCAGCAGAGCGGTTTATTATCCCGATCAACAAACAGACCCTGGCCGAAACCGGTCACTTGAGCCGCTATTTCGGGAAAAACCGCAATCGCGTTATCTGGGGCCTTCCGCCGGTCGTATACGATCAGCGTCGGGCGTCACTGCAGCGGGACATCCAGGTTCTGATCCGCTCCGGATTCCGTTCATTCCAGATTTCCACACTCGGCCAGATCGGGCTGTTCAACGAAAAGAACATTTCCCTGTATGGCGATTACTCGCTGAATGTATTGAACAGCAGGGCGATGCAGCTGCTGCTGCAGCGCGGCCTGGCCGGATTTCAGTTCAGTATCGAAACCGACCGCGATGCGCTGAAACGGGCTGTCGCTTCATTTCAAGACGGGACCGCCGGGCAATATCAGGGGAGAACCGGAAAGCAGGGCGCAATGATCGGGCTCACGGTATACGGGGCGCCGGCGCTTTTCATGTCACGGGTGCATGCGGCCCAGGTTTCATTCAGGCAGAAAGTCGTCAGCCCGAAACAGGAGGCGTTCGTGGTTCAGAAATCAGGCGGTGAAACGTTTACCAGGCCGGAGCGGCCTTTTTCGCTGCTGCCGTTCAAAAGGGAACTGGAGGCATTCGGTCTCGACTACCTGGTTATCGATCTGTCCGGGCTCGGCAGCGACCGAAAAATGCTGCAGGATATCGCCAAACGGGTGCACGGCAAAGAGCGGACGGCAAAGCTGCCGACGTTCAATTACGATGGTCATCTCGAGTAAGCGCAACAATTAGGTGTTTTGGGGAATCTTTGCTAATAATTGACTGGCAAATGCGCAGATTGTCATTATTTATGTTGACACTTACAGGGAATTGAAGTAATAATACCCGTCTTTTAACTATCATTAATGCATTGGTTTAACAGATTTACGCTATCGTTTTTGCAGGAACAGCAACGATACAGACAGGAGGACGCAGTTCGTGGCTAATCATAAATCGGCTGAAAAAAGAAATCGTCAGACCCAGGTACGGCGGATGAGAAACCGGATCAACCGTTCCAAAATGAAGACCGCCATCAGAGGACTCAATGAAGCGATCGAGAGCGGCAACACCGAAGAAGCCAAAAGCGCGCTGGCTGCGGCGGTACCGGTAATCGCAAAGACCGCATCCAAGGGCACCATTCACAAGAAGAACGCATCGCGCAAGATTTCTCGATTGACCAAACGGGTTAATCAGATGGAAGCCTGATTCGTTGTCCCATCCTTTTGGTTGGAAAAGCCGTTCGAGCTGCAAAGCCGAACGGCTTTTTTTATTGATACGCTGGAGATTTATCGTAATTATGGTAGTATTCCAGTCCACATCTAGAAATTGTTACCCTGCGTAACGCACCCGAGCTGCCCATTCCATGATGCAGGAAGATTTTGCACTGTTTAAGAGCCGGGCGGAGAAGTTCCGCCTGGTCCCGCTGTCGACGACGCTGATCTCGGATCTCGATACGCCGCTGACCCTGTTTTTCAAGATAAACCAGGACCGTTCGCATGTTTTTCTGTTTGAAAGCATGGAGGGCGGTGAGAAATGGGGCCGATATTCGTTTATCGGGTTCCAGCCGCTCGTTACGTTTGCATCAACAGACAATACGGTGCAGATGGGGTACGGGGACCGCGCGGAAACCATTCAATGCGGACCCGACGGACCGCTTGGCCTGCTCCGTGGACTCGTCGGTGATCTGAATGCCTGTATCGACCCCGGACTGCCCCGGTTTTGCGGCGGGGCGGTCGGCTACCTGGGATATGACATGGTCAGGTTCATGGAGACGCTGCCCGACCGGCATGAACCGCTCGAGTTTCCCGACTCCTCTTTCATGGTTCCCGGAGCCGTGCTCATCCATGACAGCCTGCAGCAGACGGTCACGATCGTGCAGTGGATCGACACCGATGCAGGCGGGACGATGTCCGAGCAGTACAGGGATGGTCAGGCCGCGATCGCAGAAATTGTGGCGATGATCAGGCAGCCGGTCGATCCCCGGTTCTTTGCGCAAAACGGGGACGCCGGCAGGGGCCCGTATGCATTCGACTCGAACATGGAACCGGAACGTTTCCATGAGATGGTCGACAAGGCCCGGGAATATATATTGGCCGGCGATATCTTCCAGGTTGTCCTGTCGCAGCGTTTTCACGCGCAAACGGACCTTCCTCCGTTTGCGATTTACCGCGCGCTCAGACACATTAACCCGAGTCCGTATCTATTCTACCTGAAACTCGACGACCTCATTCAAATCGGGTCGTCGCCGGAAATCCTCGTACGCAAGGATGGTGTTTCGGTGGAATTGCGTCCGATTGCCGGGACCCGACCGCGCGGGCGTACCGAAGAAGAAGATGCGGCGCTCGAGCAGGAACTGCTTGCCGACCCGAAAGAGCGGGCCGAACACCTGATGCTCGTCGATCTCGGCCGCAACGATGTCGGCAGGGTTGCCAAAGGCGGCAGCGTAGAGGTTCGGGACCTGCTCGTTATTGAACGATACAGCCATGTCATGCATATCGTTTCAGGAGTTCACGGGATAATCGACGTCGACAAGGATATGTTCGATGTGGTCGAAGCCTGTTTTCCGGCGGGAACCGTCAGCGGCGCCCCAAAAATCAGGGCGATGGAGATCATCGAGGAACTCGAACCCGACCGCAGGGGCCCCTATGCGGGATCGGTCGGCTATTTCGGGTTTTCGGGCAATATGGATTTCTGCATCACGATCCGTACGTTCATCATGCACGGCAGCGACCTTTGGATTCAGGCGGGAGCCGGGATCGTCGCCGACTCCGACCCGCACCGTGAGTTCGAGGAAACGGTAAATAAATCAATGGGCCTGCGGCGTGCCGTAGAACTGGCGGAAAAAAGGTTTTAACGATGATCGTCATAGTCGACAACTACGATTCCTTTACCTACAATATTGTTCAGACAATTGCCGACAATTGCCGGGAGCAGGGGATTGAAGAGGAGATCAAGGTCTTCAGAAACGATAAAATCAGCGTTGCTGAACTGGCTGATCTCAAACCGAGGCGTATCGTTGTCTCGCCGGGTCCCTGCACCCCAAAAGAGGCCGGTATTTCAGTCGCGGTGATCAAAGAGCTTGGCGGCGTCATCCCGATCCTGGGGGTCTGTCTCGGGCACCAGTCCATCGGTGAGGCATATGGCGGCGACGTGGTCAGGGCCGGCCGTATCATGCACGGCAAGACGAGCCCGATCCACCATGACGGCAGAGGGGTGTTCACCGGCCTGCCGAACCCGTTCGCAGGTATGCGCTACCACTCGCTGGTCGTTGAAAATAAAACGCTTCCCGGTGATCTGTACGTTACCGCACGAACAGACCAGGACGAACTGATGGGCGTCCGGCACCGGGAACTGCTCGTGGAAGGAGTTCAATTTCATCCGGAATCGATCATGACGCCGGACGGTAGGCTGCTGCTGAAGAATTTCATGTCCGACGACTATCCGGATATGCAGTAGCCTGTAAATCAATATTTGCCAGGGATAAACACATGAGTGTACGTGACGCGATCCGAAAAGTTGTGGACGGGGGAGATCTCAGCGAACAGGAGATGTATGAGGCCGTCAACACCATCATGAGCGGTGAGGCCGGTCCTGCCCAGATCGCTTCGCTCCTGACCGGGTTGCGGATGAAAGGGGAAACCGTCGCGGAAATTTCCGGAGCGGTTCGGGTCATGCGCGAGAAGGTGACCCGTATCGACACCGGCACCGACATGAGCGCCGGAGCCGTCGTCGTCGACACCTGCGGAACCGGCGGTGACGCATCAGGGACGTTCAACGTGTCAACGACGGCCGCTTTCGTTGTGGCAGGCTGCGGCATAACCGTTGCCAAACATGGAAACCGCGCGGTTTCCAGCGCGTGCGGCTCCGCCGATGTGCTGGAAGCGGTCGGGGTCAAGCTTGACATGAGTCCCGAACAGGTCGGGGCGTGCATCAGGAAAAACAACATCGGTTTCCTGTTCGCGTCCGTGCTGCACGGAGCGATGAAATATGCAATCGGGCCGCGCAAGGAAATCGGCATCAGGACGATCTTCAATGTCCTGGGTCCGCTGACCAACCCTGCCGGGGCAAACGTGCAGGTGCTCGGCGTCTTTTCCGGCGATCTCATCGAACCGCTTGCCGAAGTGCTCGGCAAACTCGGGTCAAAACGGGCGTTGGTCGTCCACGGTGAAGGCAATCTCGACGAGCTGACGGTGACCGGGACCACCAGGATTGCAGAATTCTGTGATGGTGCGGTAGCCAGCTACGAGATCACCCCGGAACAGTTCGGCCTGCCGCGCGCGCAACTATCTGATCTGCAGGGCGGCAAGGACAGCGCCGAGTCGTCGCAGATCATGAAAAATATCCTGGCCGGGGAAAAAGGGCCCAAACGGGATATGGTGCTGCTCAACGCCGGGGCGGCGATTATGGCGGCAGGAAAAGCTGAAGACCTGGCGGAGGGGATTGCCATGGCCGGCGCCTGCATTGATTCCGGTAACGCCGCCCGGTCGCTTGAAGCACTGGTCGAATTTTCCCGGCAGCAGCGGTAACGAAACATAAAAACGGTCCCATGATTCTGCAAACCATCGTCGCGCGAAAACAAGAAGAGGTCGCCCAGCTTCGGATAAACGGTGTCTCTATACCGGCAGGCTATCGGGAAAAAACGGTTCCCCCGAGAAGAGCGTTCAGGAAGGCGCTGGTCGATTTTGCAGGGGTGTCGATCATTGCCGAGGTAAAAAAGGCGTCGCCGTCAAAAGGCGTAATCAGCGAGAACTTTGAACCGCGGGCAATAGCATCGAATTACCAGCAGCAGGGTGCCCAGGCTGTCTCCGTGTTGACCGATGTCGATTTCTTTCAGGGGAGCCTGGAGTACCTGATGCAGGTCAGGGAGATCGTGTCGCTGCCGGTTTTGCGCAAGGATTTCATTATCGATGAACTGCAGATCGAGGAAGCCTCCCAATGCGGGGCTGATGCGATCCTGCTGATTGCGGCAATTCTCGACCGCTACCAGATAAAAGATTTCAAAGACCATGCACACAGTGCAGGAATCGACAGCCTGGTCGAGGTGCACGACGAGCAGGAGCTGGAGACGGCACTGGCTGCAGAAGCTGATCTTATCGGTATCAACAATCGCAACCTCAACGATTTCAGTGTCGATATCAATACCACGTTTCGCCTCAACGAGCTCATTCCGGACTCGATCCCTGTTATTTCGGAGTCTGGACTTTCTTCGGCGGAGGACCTAAAACTACTGCAGGAAAATGGTATCTGCGGCGCCTTGATCGGCGAAAGCCTGATGCGTGCCGGAAGCGGCAGCTCCATGCTCCGTTCGCTGCGAATCCCATGATAATCCAGCAGGTACAAAATTGACCAGAGTAAGAATCAAGATGTGCGGGACGACGAGAGCCGAGGATGCGGCCTGCGCGGTGAATCTCGGAATCGATGCGCTCGGTTTCATTTTTGCTGAAAAAAGTCCGCGCTGTGTAACCCCCGAGCAGGCAGCAATACTCATCGCTGCTCTCCCGCCGTTTGTATCCAGGGTAGGGGTCTTCGTCAACGAATCGCTCGATACGATCGAGTCGGTTGCCGGCACCGCCGGCTTGACCGCGATTCAGCTGCACGGGCACGAGAGCCCGGAATTTTGCCGGGAGCTGAAGAAACGGCAGAGAGCGCTGTCTGTCTGCAAGGCGTTTTCCATCGGCAAGGAACATGAGCTCCCGGCCATTGCCGGCTATACCGACACAGTGGATGCCGTTCTGCTCGACACCTATGCCAAAGGTCAGGGCGGGGGGACCGGAAAAACGTTCGATTGGGGGTGTATCGAAGAACTGGGCATTGCCGTTCCGTTGATCCTGGCCGGCGGACTGAATCCGGAGAATATCGAAAAAGCCGTGCGGATGGTTCGTCCCTTTGCGGTCGACATCAATTCGGGAGTCGAAGACGCACCGGGTATAAAGAACCACCGGCATCTCGCAGACCTCGTCGGGCGCGTTCGCCAATTGGAAACGAAAACTGCCAAATAACCGGCTATTGATCCAGGTACGGTGCTATCCTCAGCTGGTAAAGCAGGCCTGCTTTACCGATGGTATGAGGCGCATACGGCCGTGGACCCGTGGTTCTCGGTGCGATATTGTCGAAGCGGATCTGTTCGTCGTCATCAATCCAGGACACCCGTAAATCAAGGATCGGACGAGCCGGCCGGATAACCCCGTCAGCATCTTCGGCAAACAGCATCAGTTCCCAGCGCCGTTCCTCAAATCCCCTGAACCAGATCCCGGGCAATGCTTCTCCGGTGAACTTGTCGGTCATGACCGGTTCGTACAAATCGCCGTCTTCGCTGACCTGGCTCCAGATTATCCGGAACGTTTCATAACTGCCGTCGTTGCTGAGCTTGTAGAAGTTGTCGAATTCCTCGTGGTCGACACGGAGCAGGTGCGTGGTGCCGTCGTTAAAGCTCCACTGGGCATGGCAGACCTGACAGCTGAAGCGGCTGCCGTATTTGTCATGGGCTTCATGGCTCAGCTGGGGAATTCTGAACGTCTTTTTCGTCGCCGCTGAGGTGAAAATCGTTTCTCCGGCGACGGTCGAGATGGAATACTGCTGCTGCCCGGTATCGTGCCGGTGACATGCGCGGCAGTCCGGACGCGTGCCGGTCCCCATAACCGCCTGCTGACCATGACAGTCGACGCAGATCAAGCCGGCTTCATGGTGAACGTCCGGGGCAAGCTGGCGAAATTCAACGCCGTAGTCCGGCAGCGTCTCCGGTCCGACCCGATACGGAGTCCGGTATTCTTCGTTCAGGTCGTGCTCGTAGCGCCCGACATAATCATATCCGACATGATTGGCGTAGTGACAGGACAGACAGCGTTCCTCGGATGGGTGTCCGCTGAAGCGATGGGCAGTAAGCTTCTCCTGATAAAATTCCAGGTGGCAGGCGGCGCAGCCGGTGCCGTGATAGACGCGATCGAAGCGATCGCCGGGATGAGAGACATGACACCTGAGGCAGCGGCGGGGCGACAGGTCGTCGACAAGTTCGGAAACGGCCTCGGGATTCTCGAAAGAAGAAAGCGAGGACACGGGG
>Ga0180436_10001544_pt1 | contig 22412 bp, 24 predicted proteins | sample SS_ome_2_FD_132434 | JGI IMG/M metagenome (GOLD analysis project Ga0180436, IMG submission 132434) | Hypersaline lake sediment archaeal communities from the Salton Sea, California, USA - SS_3_S_2 metaG | ecosystem: Environmental > Aquatic > Non-marine Saline and Alkaline > Hypersaline >... | reverse complement strand
TTTTTTAATTTCAGCCCGATCGGACGAATTGAACTTTTTTTTGAAAAATGAAAATTCGTCCGATCGGGCTAAGATTGAAATTTTTTTTCGAAATTTTTCTGCCAGTTTTCCCATTTTTGATTTTGACCTTCCGACAGGGGGTCGTCGGGATCTACACTACCAGTCCAAATGGGCAAATTTTCACTTTTACCTCACCCATCTTTTACCTCCCATATCTTGAACTTTGCGAAACTGGCAGCACCCCGAAAAAAAAATTTCAATCTTAGCCTGATTTGAGAAATTGAACTTATTGGAAAAATAAAAATTCGTCTGATCGGCCTAAGATTGAAATTTTTTTTCGGGGTGTTGCCAGTTTCGCAAAGTTCAAGATATGGGAGGTAGAGATGGGCGAGGTAAAAGTGAAAATTTGCCCATTTGGACTGGTAGTGTAGATCCCGACGACCCCCCTGTCGGAAGGTCAAAATCAAAAATGGGAAAACTGGCAGAAAAATTTCGAAAAAAAATTTCAATCTTAGCCCGATCGGACGAATTTTCATTTTTCAAAAAAAGTTCAATTCGTCCGATCGGGCTGAAATTAAAAAAAAATTTCGAAATTTTTCTGCCAGTTTTCCCATTTTTGATTTTGGCCTTCCGACAGGGGGTCGTCGGGATCTACACTACCAGTCCAAATGGGCAAATTTTCACTTTTACCTCACTCGTCTTTTACCTCCCATATCTTGAACTTTGCGAAACTGGCAGCACCCCGAAAAAAAATTCAATCTTAGGCCAATCGGACAAATTTTTGTCCCAAATTTAAAAAGTCCCAAAACCACCCCGAAAAAATCCCGAAAATGAACAAATCCTCCGCCGGCGATCTGCAGCTAGACGACATTACTACCAACGGGCTGTTCAACGTGGACGGCATGTTGATCGCAAAGGAAGACGTCCGGGGCGCAGTCGTTGGGTTCGACCCCAAAGAGACAAAATATATTGTTGCGTTTAACATCAAAGGCTACGGACACGAGGCAGCGGTGTACGACAACGAGGAGTGCGCGATACGTCATGTCGCCCTTGTCAAGGAAGAGATCGGAAAGTATCCGGTCGGAAAATAAAAATTTATAAAATAATATTTTAAATTTACGAATTTCGGTTATTTTCGAAAAATCGCAAATCGCAAATCTGCGAATCGCAATTCACTCCTTCGCAACGCGGGCCTTCTTTGGCGCCCGACTTTCCTCGAGCCCGAGCGACAACACATAGACGGCCTTGGCGGCGATGCTGGCGGCGTCGTTCTGCGGGTTGTGGTCGTGCTCCCATGCCAGAACCCAGGCGGGCCAGTCGACGCCGAGCTGTGCCGCCATCCGGTCGCGACAGCCCCACTTCTGCAGCGACCCGCCCAGTCCCATGTACCAGGAATTGATGTCCCGCACCGGCTGGTACTTGCCGAACAAGTAGTTGAGCGACAGCGGCAGAGCCGTGTTCTCCAGGTCGGACGGCAGCGCCACCACCCGCGCCAGCATGTCGGTCACGAAGGCGTAGTCGAAGCCCGAGGTGTCGGTCAGGACGATCAGCTTGCCGTCGGTGCGGTCGTGCCACTCGCGGGCCCAGACCGTAAAGTCCACAGCCGCCTGGCCGAGCGGCGTCGTGGGGACCTGGTCGTCCCGGAGCCGCTCGCGGAGGCGTTTGACGGGACTCTTGCCGTCCTTGCCCTTGTCGGGGTTGTTCCAGAACTCGTCCCACGTGACGGGGCACCAGCGCGCCTTGTCGAGTCCGAAAAAGTAGTACTTGCGGTCCGCTGGTTTCGCGTCGCCGATGCGCCAGACGCAGGCCGCCAGCTCGACCATGTCGGCCGAGCGCGGCGACTGGCCGGTGGTCTCGACGTCGAGACAGATGATGTGGGTCAGGCCCATTGCGGAGGGAGCGGATGCGTTCATTGTTGGATCGAGTGCGGTTACGGGGAGTCCCAGTCGACTATGTCCACATCGTCGTAATTTGCGTTCGGGTCCGGGAATTTGTGATGGAAGTAGGCCACTCCGGCGAACACGGCGGCGGGGATTGCAACGAAGGCCATTGGTTATAGTTGGTTTTGTAGACGACGGGCGGATGCCCCTATTCGTCCTTCATTCCTTTTTTTTTGTGCACATATACGACGAGCCAGACGCGGGCGCCCAGGCCGAGCTGCGTGAACGCCGAGCCGCAGACAATCACCGAGCCAAGAAACCGAGGCTTCGCGTGGCCAAGCGCGGCGGCGAGTACGAACCCGCAGCCGGTCAAAGTGAAGTCGGCGAGAACGGCCGACAGCGGCGCGATGAGATCGTCGGGGTCTTCGTCTTTGTTCATTCGAGGGTGCGGTGCACGCAACGGCTCAGTCCTCGACCAGGTTAATGATCCGCTTAATCGAATCACCAAAGGCGGCTCCGCAGTCGATCATGTCGTCGGTGGAGGCGTACTCGCCGGTGCAGGTCTGCGACATCGTGTACCAGTCCTCGATGATGTCGACGCCCTGGATCACATACTCGCCCTCGGTGATAATGGCGCCGCACTCGCTGCACAGGCCGTTGATGACGAGTTCGATGCCGTGCCAGACCTCGTCCCAGAACGTCTCCTCGGTCCCGGAGTTCTCTTGCATGCACGTCGCGATCGTCGACTTGAGGTCGCCGACGGCGCTGTACAGGTACTCGCCCGAGCTGACGTACTCGCCGTTCTCCCAGGCACGCAGGGCGTTGTTGAAATCGTTGACCTCGCCATCGACGCGGACGAGGCACTTGGCTTGCTCAGCGTTGTTCGGATCGACGAACGCGCTGGCGAGGCCGGCGGCGAAGAGTTCGATGTGGTAGTCCTCGGCCTCGTCGGCCAGGCAGAACTTGTCCTTGACGCAGAACGCGCCCTCGTTGCAGACGTCTTGCGGGTTCGAGCAGACGCGCGAGACGGCGGCGGCCGAGGCGATGAGCAGACAGAGGGCCAAAGCCGGGATCATTGTTGGTGCTTTGGCGGGGTTGTTGCAATTCCTGCGGGCGGCGCCCGGGTCATGCGAGTCCGGGACTAATTCTGATTCGCGGACGCGGGACGAGTGGAATAGTATTGGCGAGTCGATCTCCGGTTCATTTTTTCGAACGCGCGGGCGTGCGATCCTTGAAGCGGTGGCCCTTTGGGACTTGGGACGGAGCGGGACGAACCTGCGGTAGCTTGGGTCTGTCCCGTTTGTAGACCACGCTGTCGGGGCCGTTTCGCACGCGGACGGTTGTGGAGGTCGGCTGGCCTCCCGGGGTGTAAACAGGGACTCGCTTCGGCGGCATAGTTGGACCTTGGTGATCTTGGATGCGACTCGCGTAAAAGATATCATTTCTTTAAATCTTTATTCGCTCGGCAAACTGCCGCCTGATCGGACTGTCTTCGCCGCACTCCTCCTGGATCTTCCGGAAGGTCTGGAAAAGCTTCCGGTCGTTCCGAATCCTCAGACACACATAGACCGTAACAACGGCACTGGCCAGCACGAGGGCGGCCGTCGACAGCGTGAGCGGCTCGGAGGCGAGGTGGCCGTTCTCCTGGCAGTTGTGCTCGTCGGCGCAGATGCACTCGCCCTGCATCGTCGACGGCACAAACACGAACCGTTCGTTGGCGCCGCAGCGCACCGAAAGCGACTCGTACGCCTCGAGGCGCAGCTTGGCGAGCCACAGTCTGTCGCGCAGCTGCGCGGGGTCGCCGGCGTCGCAGAACTCCTCGGTCATCGTGGCCAGCGACTCGCCGCCGGCGTGTGTCCAGTGGCGCACCAGGTACTCGAACGCGCGCCGCTGATCGTCGGCGTTGGCGCCGTCGTCGAGGTCCATGTAGTACGCCCGCCGGCACCGGTCGTCGGCGGCGCACAGGCCGTACAGGTACTCCAGCGTGTCGGCGCGCGTCTGCCGCCGCAGCGAGTCGACGTAGACGGCGTGCATCGACGCCGAGACGGCGTGTTCGTTGTGGCACAGCGAGGCGCATGCGACGCCCGCCAGCGCGCCGATCAACAGCCACATTTGGAACACTACCGGTCGACGCCGGCGGGTAGACGGCGGGGCGATAAAAAAAGCAATGCAGGGTTTATTCTTCGATACTCTCGAGATAGTGCGAGAGCCTGTGCTGCAACAACCAGCCGACGCGGGCCATCCGCTCGCGCGTGACGCGCGTCTTGGTGCTCTTGGCGTACTGCTCCGCCGTCATGGTGGGCATCGGCGGCTCCGGCGACTTGCTGGCGGCGTTCTTGCGCGGCCGGCCGCGTCGGCGTTTCTTCGGCGGTGGTGACTGCTCGAGCGGGTCCTCCGGCTCCGCTGGCTTCGGCGCGGGCTCGGCAGACGGCTTCTTCTGTGCGGGCGGGTCCTTCTTGCGCTTGCGGCGTCGTTTGGCGGGCTTGTCGGACATAATAAATTACCTCGGCCTTTTGTACCCACCGAGCCGGACGGCTTCGGTGCCATAGAGCGGGCGGGCAATTTGCGAAGCAACGATGACCGAACCGACGCCAATGTCCGTCGAAGAGCCCGACGAGTCCGACCTGCGCGTGCCCGTCAGCGGCGTGTTCTCGATGCCTGCCGTCGAGGGCGAGTCGGAGGACCAGTGCCTGCTGACCCTGGCCGACATGCAGAAGGAGCTGCCAACGTTGACGGGCGCACCGGTGCGCGTCGAACACGGCGAGGAGGTCGTCGGCACCGTCGAGAAGGTCACAATCGACGCGCAGAACCGCATCGCCGGCACGGTGCGCCTGAATCGCGACTACAGCGGCCGCAAGGCGCTGAGCGCGTGTCGCGACGGGCGGTACAAGGGCTTCTCGCTCGGCATTATGCACGAGCCGGGCCTCGGCGACGACGGCAAGCCGATCATCAAGAACAAGCTGATCCTGCACGTGGCGCTGGCGCAGAACCCCGAGTTCTCCGACCACACCAAGATCTCCGACATCGGCGACGACCGGAGGGAGGTCAAGATCGGCCGGCGGTTCGTCAAGATCGCCGCCGAGAAGCTGCGACGCGAGACGGGCACGGGCGGTGAAAAACAAACGGCGCCTCGTACTCTGAAATCGGGCTCGGCTAAGGCCTCAACAGCCGACAAGACCCGTCAACAGCCAATCACCGTGTCGCTCTCGTCGAACTCATCCGCACCCGAAACACAAACAATGTCCTCCGTCGAAGAACTCAACCGCCAAATGGCCGAGCTGCAGAAGCAGCGCGACGCCCTCGAGGCCCAACAGAAGGCCGAGGCTGAGGCCTCGATGAAGGTCGACCAGCAGCAGCAGCAGCAGCCTCCGCAACAGCCTCCGCAGCAGGACTTCCAGGGCTGGTCGCAGAAGCAGCCGAACCCCTACACGAGCCCGGTCGTGTTCAACATGAACGTCGGCGGCGCACAGGCGCCGGGCACCGACCCGCTGTCGCAGATGTCCGAGGCCACTGCGGCCGAGTTTGAGCGCCAGAAGGCCGACGCCGAGGCGTACCGCAAGATGAAGGCCGAGGAGGAACGCCGCAACCGCAAGGGCGAGAAGCGCTCGCGCGACGAGGCCGAGGCACCGGACCAGCCGAGCACCACCGCCGCCGCGTCTCTTATTCCCGAGCAGGACGAGAAGGACCGCGAGATCGCGCGCCTCAAGGCCCTGCTGGGCGAGGCCGGCGAGGGCAAGGAGCGCCGCCAGGAGGACAACGAGGGCACCGTCGACCACGCCTCGTCGAAGACCCAGGCCCTGGTCGACAGCATCCAGTCCAAGCTGGCACAGGCGACGACCAACGAGTCGGCCGCCGCGGACATGGACGAGGACGCCGACATCGACGACAAGCTGATCGCCAAGCAGAAGGCCGAGGCCGCCTCGGCGACGCAGGACATCGATGCCTCGAAGATCTCGTTCGACGACCTGTCGAAGGAGAACGAGACCATCCGCACCACGATCCGCGAGGTCAACGCGCTCAAGTCCGAGATCAAGAAGATGAAGGACGGCGCGGCCAAGCAGCACAAGAAGGACGAGCTGGCGCGCAAGGAGCGCCTGGTGCGCAGCGCCAGCGAGTCGTACGTGCGGCGCAACAACGCGTGGCTCGTGCGCCAGATGTCACTGGCCGGCCAGGACATCGACGACGACATGAGCTCGGCGATGGCCGACTACGCCACGCAGCCCGAGTCGCTCACGCTCAAGGACCTCGCCTCGCTCAACAACATGGGCCGACTCGTCACCGTCTCGCACGCCAACGCGCAGAACGGCCTGATGGCGACGCAGGCGGCGCTGGCCAAGGAGCGCCAGGTGTGGGAGAAGGAACGCCTCAAGCTGCAGGCGAAGGCCGAGTCGGAGCGCATCGCCGCCGAGCGCGCCCAGGCGCACCTGTCGATCGCCAACAGCGACCCGCGCTTTGGCGTGCGCGGCGCCAACCCGGTGCCGCAGGGCCGCCGCCACTCGCAGCCCAAGAGCGCCCCGCAGGCGCAGGCGCGGGCGTCGGTCGACCCGCGGTTCGCCTACATGAAGCAGACCGGCATCCCGATGCGCCTCGTCGACGCGAGCAAGCGAGTCGACGGCATGAAGGTCTTCGAGTCGGGCAAGGCGGTGCGCGATCTGTCGTTCGTGCCGGCGCAGAGCCGCCACAGCTTCCGCCCGCCGCGCGAGCGATTTGGCCTGCAGCGCAACGGCGAGATCGACGTCCTCAAGGAGCTCGACCGCGTCCGCCGCTCGCACCCGGTCGGCCAGAACGAGATGCTGACGCCGAGCGACTTCAGCTCGAACTGCATGCCGGTGGCGCCGCCGGGCTCGCAGACCGTCGACGGCTTTCCGGGACTGGCCCGCCTGCCGCAGATGTAGAGCCCGTCAATGAAGAAAAACTAATTGGTTCCCAGTCCCGGACTCGCTTTTGAATTTTGTAGCCGCGACCCAGACAAGTCCCGCAACAACTCACCCGCCCCAACACTCAACAATGACTACCGGACTTTCGACGCCACTCGAGTTCCTCCTGGAACGCGGGTTCGCGTCGACTACGTCGGCGACGCCGGTGAAGCCCACGACAACGATCAGCTCCGAGTCCCGGACCGACGCCATCATGGACCACGTGCCGTGTTACATGCGCAACATCATGTTGCTGCACGCGCGCCAGGAGCTCGTCTACTGCAACGCGGTGCAGCTGGCCCAGCTCGACCTGTCGCTGGCGTGGCCGCGGCGCAGCCCGGTCTACAAGTTTGTCTTTGGCGACGGCGTGGCGCCGTGCGACCGGTGCGTTCGGTTCATGGCCTCGCTCGAACGCGGCCGCAAGCGCAAGTACCCGGGCCTCTCGGCCAAGGAACAGACCAAGGCCGACAAGCTGCTCGCCGAGTATCGCGAGGCGGCGCCCGCGACGGCGAAGGCCTGCTCGGAGATGCACGATCTCTTCATGGCGCACATCGACATCCTGATCGATCTCTTCAAAGCGAGCTGCGAGAAAATGGCCGCGGCGGCCGACATGAACGACGTCGTCGACATGGAGCGGCATCTGTGGACCTGCGGCGATCTCTACGCCATGGCGACGTGCGTGCGCGCACCCAAGAAGCCGAGCGGCCTGAACCAGGACCGCGCAATCCAGCTGCTCAAGGGCGTCTACGTGCGCGCACCAGAGTCGGCCCGCGAGCTGATGCTGGACCCGCCGGCGCGCGCGATGACGGCGTGCAACTGCACCAACCTCGGCACCGGCGTCGATGCCCTGGTGTCGGACACGCTGATCCGCATGGCTCTCGTCATGCCGAGCCTCAAGAGCCGGCTCTTTATTTCGGATCTGTATCCGATGCGCTCGCTGCGCTATCGCATTGTCGTCGGCCGGACGCGCAAGCCGCACCTCCTGGGGCTCGACTCCATGTTCAAGTTCAGGAAAATGGCCCTGTCGGGCATGTACCACATCAACGACTCCACGCTCGTGACGACCGAAGCCAGCCTCGGCGTCGTCGACGCCATTGTGTCCGAGACGCGTCGCCATTGTGTCGAGCTGGCCAACGCGCTGCACAGCCTCGGCTACGAGCTGGCGGCCACCGACGCCGAGTACGCCGGCGCGATGCTGACCGAGGCCCTGTACATGTTCGCGCCCAAGATGGACGCGCTGATCTTCACGTCGCTCTACGGCCCGGTCTTCCTGCCGCTCGTGCGCCGCTGGGCCAAGGAGACCGAGCCGCGCTGGAGCTCGCGGCCGAGCCTCGCGCAGTGCATGGACGTCTGCGCCGAGCTGTTTGCTGACTTTGTCGAAGAGATGTTCGCGGCGCGTCGCTGGACCTGGGTCCGCGTCATGCCGCTCGCGCTGCACAGCCAAGTGGCGCAGGCGCGCGCGTACGGCGGCGCGTGGCTCGCCGGGCCCGACCTCGGCAGGTCGATCACCACCAGCCTGCCCAGCGTGTCCGTGGCTACGCCGCTCAGCCGCGGGTACTGGCACTACCGCGAAGTGGCCTCCAAGGTCGAGGAGCGATTCCGGCGGGCGCAGGTCATGGACTCGCTCGTCTCGTCGCTGGCGGACCTGGCCGGCATCCGCACCGCCTTTGAGGTGGCCGTCGAGTCGCGCTGCGGCAGTCCGCTGGCGATGCCCGACGTGCCGCTGGCGCTGCTGCGCGGCGGTGCGGCGCTGAGCTACAGCAACGGCACCACGAACCGGACGCGCATTCTGCCCGACTTTACGATCCGCTACGCCGGCGAAGAGGCCCACGGCCCCGGCGTCTGGATCAGCGTGCTGGAGGACTTTTTCGCCGACCTGACCGGCCACACGGCGTTTCGGCTCGACGAGGCGACCAACATCCTGTACCTCGACAGCGGCTCCGGTCTCTGTCCGAGCTGCTCGAAGGTCTCGTTCTCGCACGCCAATCGCTTCGAGGAGACATGTCGCTCTGCCACGATGCGCGGCGATCTGCTCGACAAACTGCAGCGGGCGCCGAGCGCCGGCCGCGCATCCGAGGCGTACCGGACCTCGTGCTCGCTCATGGCCAGCGCGGCCGGCATGCAGCTCGTCTACGTCATGATGCAGTACGCCGTGATCTACGAGTACCAGCTGCCCTACCTGCCGGACCCAGCGATGTTCACGCTGAAGGCGGAGCCCATCGTCGAGGCGCTGCACGCCGCCGGCGATTTGTTTGTGGCGTCGACGCTGAAGCTGCGCACCGACGCCGAAGTGGCCGCGCTCGACCTCGGGATCGACCGAGTCGACGAGGTGGCGGAATTCCTGCACGAGCAGTCCGGCATCCGCCCCGCTGCGGCGAGGAACGCCCTCGGAAAGAACGGCAGCCTGATCGAAGACCTGACGTACAAGTTCGACCCGTTCGTGGCGGCGCAGCTGCTCTGCGGGCGCACGTACGGAGACCAAGTGCCGAACCAGGACGAGCTCTGGGCCGACGCGGCGTTCGTGGCGTGTCTGTTCGCGATCAGAGGCGTGTCGCAGTGGCGCCAGGCGCTGCACGACGCATTCGACCGCGAGATCATGACCATCAGCCCACGCGGCGGGCTCGTCTTCGTCGACGTGTCGGTGGCGATCTGCCAGGACCTGGCCGACTGCCGCGAGCTGGCCGAGGCGGCCGACGAGGCGGCGGCGGTGCTCGGCATGAAGATCGAGGCCATCAACTTTGTCCAGCAGACCGTCAACTACCAGAACCTGGTCCGCTGCATTGACGAGATGTCGCCCGCCGACCGCCAGCGGCTCTACTCTGCCGTTACGTCCCGCAAGCGAGTCTCGCTGTCCACAGCGCGCCTCGTGCGTGACACCGTCCTGTACAACGAGTCGTGCCACCTGGCGCTGTGCAGGCGGGCGTCGGATCAGCAGACGGCCGGCACGTGGGCGCTGGTGCCCGAGATCCTGCGCAGCTTTGCGCAGCCGTGCCGAGCGCACAAGGCGCTCGTGGCCAAGGCGAGCGAGGTCACGCACATCCGGCCCGCCCGGCAGCAGCTCGAGCTGCGCGAGGCCGACACCAAGACCACCAGCCCGCTGCCGTACGCGTCGACCTGCTCGCACGAGCTCTTGCTCTCGACGGTGCCGCGCGACTACGAGCAGTTCAAGGCCGAGATCATGACGTTTCTGGACCACAGCGAGCGATTTTCCGCCCTCTGAATGAACAACAACCGCGGTGTGTGTTTTATTGGTCCGCAATCACTCCCCGGTTCCGCCTCCGCCGACCCAGTGCATCTCGGCGGCGCGTGCCAAATTGACTGCGGCGGAGCCGATGCGGAATGCCCGCTTGTGGCTGTCGATGGCCGACTCGTGCTGCGTGAGCCTGAGCGAGAACGGCCGCTTCCGGTATCGCGCCCCGTGGATCGCCGCCGTCAGGAGGACGATGCCCGCCGCGCTGAAGAGTGCCGCCCAGAACCAGAGTTGTAGCGGGAACATTGGCTCGTTTGGTCCCCGTGCGACGCGCGGCGTGGTCGTATGCGGGGCGGTTTTTTTATTCCACCATGCCGATCAGTCCGTAGTCGACCAGGATCTCCTCGCCGGCACCGATGTCGGTGATCGCGCGGATGTACTTGAGCCGCTGGTTCGGATCGAGCCGATTGGCGTCGAAGATGCCGGCGCGCATCACTCGCTCGTTGGGCGGGAAGTCGGCGTAGTCGAACCGCGCGTTGGGCACGAGCTCGGTGCCGCGCGTAGAGTTGACGTACGCACCGAGTCCACGGCCGACGAGCTCGAGGCGAGGGCCCGTGATCGGCGCGCCGTTCGGGTGCCGCAGGCCGTCGATGTAGAACCGGAAGCTGATCAGCGGCACAATGTGCGAGGCTTCGCCTGCGGCGAGACGCGCGGACGCCGTCTGGCGAGTAATCAGCTCGCCGTAGTACATCGTGATGGGCTCGCCCGCCGCAAAGCCCTCCGTTGCGTAGAGGCCGCTGCCGGCTCGAGGGATCTGCGACCGTCGCAGCTCGATCTTGCCCGAGCCCAGGACAGCGGGGCCGGAGAGGATGATTTCGAGACCGGTGTACTCGTAAAACTGCCGCTCCGGTTCCGCTTCATCGTCCGGGACCACGAAATCCTCGTCCGGCTCTGACTCACTCCCGTCGGCAGTCCCCGACTCCTCCTCGGACGGGACTTCGTCCCCGGGCTCGTCTGTCCGGCGGCGCTTGCGGTCCCCCTCGTCGATGGGCGCGGTTTTGCTGACGGCCCATGACATCTTTGTTGATTGGATGTGTTTGTGTCTGGTTCGCACCGCAGAAAACAAAGCGCCGCCAAGAACCAAAAAATGAACTTCAAATCGGCACTGCAGGAACTCTGCGCCAAAACCTGGCCCGACGCGCCCAAGTACACCACAGCCCGCAACACCGTTGCGCCCGGTCCCGATCACGATCCAAACTTCGACTCGCAGGTCAAGCTGCCCGACGGCCGGTCGTACGCCATCTCGGGCGTCCGCGGCAACAAGACCGCCGCCGAGCAGGCGCTGGCGCAGAAGGTCTTTGCAGCGCTGCAGGCGGAAGAGATTATGCGCCAGGACCTGGCCAATCTGCCCGACAAGCCCGATGCGTTCGAAACCGACTTCCCACCACCGCGCCGGCCGCGGAAGAAGACGCAGCCCGACTGCGAGGTGCTGCACATGCGCTGCGTTGGCAGGATTGTCCGACAGCTGCCCAACTCGGTCGAGGCGACGTGTCGGGGCATGCGCGGGAAAATACGGATCTCGGGAGAGTTGGCTGCGGGGCTCAGAGAAGGAATGTTAATCGAACTGTGCGCAAAGTCCGTCTTCCGGGCACAGGACCTTCAGAACCAAGAATGAACAAATCCGCGATCGGCCGCGTGATCAACCTAACACCGCACGAGATCACCATCGTGTCCAACTACGGCGAAGCCAACATCCCGCCGTCGGGCAAGATCGCGCGCGTGGCGCAAGAGGAGCCGAAGCTGGTGGGCACGATCGGCAACACCGGCGACAGCTGTGTGCCGATCCAGGTCGTCTCTCCGCCGGTCTTTGGCGCCATCGAGTGGCCCGAGTTCGACACCGATGCCTACGTCAGCGTCATTGTCTCGATGGTCGTTGGCCAGGCCGTGCAGCGGCTGCCAGTCGCCGAGCGGCCCGAGTTTGCCGTCTTTGTGCCCGACACGTCGCCCGCGTCGGCCGAGAGGGACGAGGACGGCCAGATCGCGAGCGTGAGCCGCCTCGTGGTCTACAGTTGGAGCAATCAAGCCGAGAACGAATGAACGACCCGTCGAGACACTCGCCGAGCTGTTCGAATGAATTTTGTTCGCGACGCCGAAAACCGCTGCGCCCCGCCGCCCCGGGACCAACAGACCAGAGCCCGCCGATGTCCACCGCAACCACTACCGGACCGGGCGGCACGCTGGCGCAGCGACGGCCCGACGCCGTTGTCTCGACGGCGCGCCCGACGGCTCTGATTACGCGCTCGCGGCAGCGCACCAACCGCCTCAAGTCGCGCGTCCGCTTCAGCGTCTCGCGCACGTTTCTCTTCCGCGTCCTCGTCGGCATCCTGGCCGGCCTCTCCGTTGTCGGCGCCCTTGTCGTCGTCGGCGCCGCCGTGTCCGACCTCGACAGCGGCGCGTTCTACCGCTCCGCGATCCTCTCGGTGCACGGCTTCATGGTGATGATGGCGCTGAGCGCCGTCGTCGACCAGGAGCTGTTCGACCTCCGCTCCACGCTCATCTTCGCCGTCCTGGCGTTCGCGCTCGACCTCTTCGTCGCCGTCGTCGAGCTGATCCGGCACTACTCGTGCCCGTCGGGCGTGACGCAGCTTGACATCGCCATCTGCCTCAACAGCCCGTCGCTCTCGGCCATTGTGCCGTGGGTGGCGCTCGCCTTTACGCTGACGGCGCTGCTCATTCTCATCTTGACCGGCGTCTGGCAGTCCCGCCGCACCGCCGAGCTGCGCGCCATTGCACGCCTGGCGCTGCTCAACGCCGTCAACAACGGCACCGTGTTCCGCGAGGGCATGGACGCGCAGATCGAGGCCGAGCGCGCCTCGCTGGCGACCCGCCGCGAGCGCCGCATTGCACGCGAGCTGAAGACGGGCTCCGGCGCCTTCCGTGCCGTCGTGGCGGTGCTGCTGTTGATTACGGTCATTTTCATTGTGGCCCTCAACACCGTCTACTTCCGCGGCGGGGCGTTCTACCGCGGCGCGCTGCTGATCGTGCCGGCGCACCTGGCCGGCTGCATGTTTGCCTTCTTCGGCCGCACGCCCAACTGGTGGCGCTGGCTCACGCTGGTGTTTGCCGTCCTGTCGCTCGCCTCGGCCCTGACGGCGGCGGTGGTCGAGTGGCCGCGCTACTTAAAGTGCGTCAACGCCGAGCCGTTTACGAAGCAGATCGAGGAGGAGATCTGCGCCCAGGAGGGCTTCCGCGGGGCCGTCTGGCCGATTGTTTCACTTGTTGTGGGACTTCTTGCGATCCTGGCGGCGGTGTCGGTCATTATGAGCACCAGCTCGACGCGATCGGCGCGCGTCATGGCCGCGGGTCGCCGGGCGGCGCTGTGAGGCCGGACTGTTCGCCGCAGGGATCTTTGCGACCGCCTCGCGTTGGTGGAAATAAAGATCCATATCGTACAACATCTTGTCTCTCCTCTGCGCCGCCCGTGACGCGGCGTACTCGCGCTGGCAGTGCGGCGTCGGGAACTGGTCCTCGACCGGCTCGGCGACGCACCGCTCGTAGAAGCGGACGTGCGAGCCCCTGGCGTACCAGTAAGAGAGAAAGACCAGCGCCACCAAGCCCGCGTAGACGACGAACGGGAACGCGCCCAGCGCGACCATCACAAACAGCGCCACAAAGGCCCAGGCGTGCGCCGGCAGGGTGACAGCCAGCGTGGCCAGGTACCAGGCGTGCAGGACCGGATACAGCGAGAGGTTGGCCGATCTCCTCAGATGAGTGCCGTGCGCTGGCACCGTTGTGTACATGCGCGCCGCGCCCAGCGGCCTGCGCCGGTGGCGCCAGAGGAACGACGCCATCGAGCCCGCGCGGGCCAAGTAGAGGACAACCAGCGGCACCGACGCCACCAGGAAGAAGAGGCTCAGCAGGCTGGCCGCCAGCAGCGAGATGACGAACAGCAGATCGGCAAAGACAAACCCGCGCGCCCGCGAGCGGAACGCCGCGTCGATGGCGACCTCGGCCGCGCGGTGGGTGTAGGTCGGCGTCATGGTTCTGTGTTTATTGTCCCGGGGTCGACCGGACGCAACTTGCGGATGCCCGCGGCAATTTATCACGACACCACGAGCCTGTAGAACGCGCCGTCGTGGTTCTCGAAGTCGCGCAGCCAGGTCTTGTTCTTGGTGAACTTGTCCAAACTCAGGCCCAGCGTATTGAGGTGCACCAGCTGCATATTCAGGTACTTGACCAGCTTCGACGGCGCGACGCCCATGTGCAGGACGTCCTTGGCGTCCCACTTGGCCAGCAGCAGCTGCTGCATGTCGCAGTCCATCAGGCGCAGCTCCGGCGCCGACAGGCGGAACGCGCGGACCGCTTTCGGCGACAGGTGCTTCAGGTGCCGCCAGCCGAGTCCGTAGTGCGTCACGAGCGCAAACACGGGCAGGCGCTTGCGGTACGGCTCGGTCAGGTGCAGGCTCTCGCTGAACCCGAGCCGGCGCAGGCCGTCGAGCGAGTCGACGCCGGCGTTGTGCAGGTCGGCGATGTCGGCGTCGGTCGTCTCGAAGACCACGTCCAGCGTCCGGCCGGCCGCCTCCATTCGCGCCACAATCGTGCTCTGGTCGAACTCGGGCTCGTCGGTCCACGCCGCCTCGTCGTCCTGTCGGCGCACCGTCGCCGCCAGCGAGCCGACGGCTGTGGCGAAGCGGCTGCCGAGGCTCTTGCGGCCCAGCAGCTTGCGCTCCAGCTCGGCGCTCGGCGAGCCCTGGGCGATTTCGTTCTCGATGTCGCGGTGGAACTGTTTGACGTGCATCGCGCGGAGCGAGCCGAGGATCCGCTCGTGTCCGAGCGACGGGTCGTAGGCGTACTGGCCGGTGGCGGCGTTGACCTCGCCGCACGTCGAGCACCAGCGCGGCCCGCCGATCGAGTCGGGCAGCTTCTTCGAGCGCACGAAGAGGGCCCGGGTGCAGGCAAAGTGCATCAGATGGCCGCACTCCAGGACAGTGTGCGCCTTGTCGGTGTCGACGTCGCGGCCGCACACGGCGCAGTGCGTGCGCAGCGGTTCGAGGTTGTACTCGGGCTCGGCCGGCGGCGCCGCTGCCACGGCCGGTGCGGGCGCCGGATCGTCCTGCAGGAACGGGTACGTCACGCTCATCCGGGTCGTTTGCGCACAGATTGGCGGGCGGGGGCACTTAGACCGCGGGCGATAATTTATGCGCCTGCCGGTTACACTCCCAGTCGTGCCCGTTGGGTTCCACAGTCGCGACAATGGACCAACAAGCCACCCTGGACCTGGTCGCCAGCGTGTACCACGGCGAGGGCGGCAGCGGCAAGGGCGTCAAGGCTCTCTTCGCCGGGAACTTTCTGGACGATTTCACGCCCAGCACAAACTACTCCGTCGGCCTGGCCCTGCGCGAGGCCGACGGCACGGAGCGGTACCTCAACGCCGTCGTCCAGGACTTCCCCGGACGCGTCACGGTGTCGCTCACGACCAACGTCAACGTCGATCGCCAAGCGTCGCCCAATCCTCTGTTCCGCGCGGCGTCGACGGTGCGGTCGGTGTTCCTCGGCTCGTTCGTGCTGGAGCGCTCCGACGTCGACGATGCCCGCGTCCTCGAGGCCGCGGAAAGCGGGCGCACGATCCGCGCCGGCTACGCCATCAGCAGCGGCGGGGCGGACCCCGGGCCAACCGACCTCGGACCGGACGTACTCTTCATGACGATGCTGAACCTGGCGATGAAGTACCTCGTCGAGGGCAGCGGCGAGCTGGCCCAGGAGTCGGATCGCACTACGATCCTCATGCCGAGCGAGACCGTTGCGTCGACGGCGCGCATTGGGCTTGACATGCGCCGCCAGGGGTTTTCGATTCCCGTGGGCGAGATCGTCGTCTTCGAGCGCGACGGCTCCGTCAACACGACCGAGTTCGAGGGCCTGGCCGGCAGCGCCAACGCCATCCTCCGCAAGACGAACAGCTACCTGCGAGGCACGCTGGTCTAATGAACGGGCGCATTCTTCAATCGACATTCATTTCTCCCAGCTTCCCCAGCACGCCCCGCACCACGCCGACGGCCCGCCCCAGGGCAGCGACGGCTGCGGGCTGCTTGGCGACGACGTCGGCGACCAGTGGCGCCTGCTCGGGCCGGAACTCGGCGACGCCGGCCGCGTCGAACGGGACGCAGATCCTGCCCGTCGCCGGATGGGCGCAGAACGGCGCCTTGAGCAGGTGATTCATGCCCCGCGTGACAGGCTCGTCGACGCGCGGCAGCATGTCCGCCAGCGCCTCGTCGTTGGACCGCGGCCAGCGGCGGTGGTAGACGCGAAACCAGTGCCGGCAGCGAGCCACGACGTGCCGGTCCGAGGTGAAATCGGGCGACTTGACGAACCCCAGCACCGTCGAGCGGACCGACTGGCCGTTGGCGGCGACATCGCGGTCCCAGACCCAACAGTGCACGCCCCGTCGGCCGCTGAAGACCCACAGCACCAACTCGAGGCCGAGTCGGCGCCGGAGCAGGTGATCGAGCACCTCGACGGCGCACTGCGCAAACGCCCAGCAGCGCGAGCAGATCTGCTTGGCGTCGGCGCAGCAGTCGCGCTCGTAGTCCGAGACGTCGACGTCAAAGACCAGCTCGCGCAGCACCGGCTTGTACCCAGCGGCGGTGTGCCGGCGCACCGGCAGCGTGTACACGGCGCCGATGTCGAACTTGACCGGCACATGGCGCAGGATCTCGGCGCGCAGCGCGTTGGCCGAGTCGGCGCTGCGGTGGCGCATGTAGAACTCGTCGGCGCCCGGATCGCGCTTGGTCATCGAGAACTCGCGGTGCGCCAGCGGGAACGCCTCGGGCTCGCAGTGCTGCAGCAGGTTCGCCAAGGCGTCGAACGGAAACGACTCGGCGTAGTACCGGCGCAGGACCGACCGATCGGCGACGGCGGCGGCGGCGGGCGGCGGGGCGCGCGGCTGCATCGACGGGAAGAGCTGCTGGACTTGCAAGTCCGGGAGCGGGTTGGCGGTGGTCATTGTTGGTCGTCGGTGCGGGCGCGTGCCAGGGACCGGGCCGCCGGACCAATGTGCCGCCAGTCCGGGACTCACTTGCAGCAGCGGGACCGGGGCTCCAGGGTGCCGTTGGTATAGCCGAGGCGGGCCATCTCGGCGCGGTGCTCGACGATTTTCTTCTTGCTCCTCTCGCGCAGGATCTTGCGGGCCAGGTAGGCTAGCGCCTCGAGGCAGCCCTCGCCCGTCACGGCCGAGGTCCAGAAAAACTTGCCGCCGTAGGTCTCGCGCGCGCCGGCCATCCAGTCCAGCGCCATAGTGTTGACGCGCTCGGAGCCGGAGAGCCTGTCGACCTTGTTGCACAAAACGACGCGGCGGTGGTCCTCGCCGATGTCGAGATCGAGCCGCCGCTGCCAGATGTCGAACGACTTGTAGGTCTCGGGCCGCTTGCAGTCGAACACCATCATCGCCGCCTCGATGCCGCCCATGAAGTTGCACGGCTGGTGCGGCCGGAAGCGGTCGTCGCCCACCATGTCGAACAGCATGATCTTGGCGCGCCGGCCGTCGGACCAGGCGAGCCGCAGCACGACCAGGTCGACCGACACCGTGGCCTTGACCCCGCGGCAGAAGTTGCCGGTCTGCAGCCGGCGCAGGATCGACGTCTTGCCGCACGCGCTGTCGCCGGCGACGGCGATCTTGATGAGGTTCTTCTCGTACTCCCCGTCCTCGGGGTGGTCGCGGCCGTAGGTCGGGTTGGGCACGATGCGCACCGAGGGCGTCGTCGACTCGAGCTCCATCGGGGGGTCTGCTTGAGGTCTGGCCCGGCCGGCCGGTGGATATTAAACCGAGGCGGTTATTTTTGTCCGGCGGGTCTCCCGGGGAGCAACGAAAACCACGCCGAGACCCGCAAGGCCCAGTCGTAACTCGAGAACGACTGCGTTAAACCCAGCCAACTGCCCTCTCAGCAAGTAGTCTTCCCGTCCATGAGCCTCAACGCCATCGCTCCGCTCAACATGCAAAAATCCGGCGCCGACTGCCCCAAGCAGGGCGTCCAAGCCAAGCGCGTCGTCTGCCGCAAGACGGTCGCCCGCCGCAAGATGACGGCCCGCCGCGACGTCACCATGTCGTGGCTCGGCTGCTACCTGGCGACGATCTTCTCGGCGCTGCTCGGCGCCTTCTTCCTCGGCGTCATTGCCGTCGGCGCGTCCGACTACAACGCCGTCTTCGGCGGCGGCCCGCTCGCGCCGCTGGCCAACGCCTACGGCTACCTGGCCATCATCTTCGGCGTCATTGTCACGTTCTCGCAGTTCTACGCGGGCCACCTGGCGCCGCACGTCACGCTGGCCGCGTGGCTCGACGACCCGGCCCGCTTCACGCTGTTCGGCATTCTGCGCTACGTCTCGATCTTCGCCTTCGAGCTGCTCGGCTTCTACCTCGCCGCGCTGTACACCAGCTTCGTCGTGGGCGGCGTCCCGGCGACGCTCGGCTGCGCCGAGCCTGCGGCCGGCGTCGGCATCGCGGCGCAGTTTTTGACGAGCCTGTTCGTCAAGCTGCTCGTCGGCCACACGTTCCTCCTCTCGGCCAAGCGCTACAAGTGGGGTCCGTTCGGCGGCCTCGCCATCGCGCTCGAGGTCTCGGCGGCGATCCTCGCCCTCGGCCCGGTCACCGGCGGCTCGTACTCGCTCTGGCGCTACCTCGGCATCGCCTTTGTGCAGGGCGGCGCGTGCCTCACCGCGAGCACCGCGCTCATCGAGTTCGGCACCTTTGTCGTCGCCGGCGTGGTCAACTACCTGCTCGCGACCTTTCTCTTCACCCGCGCCTGCTCGACCATGGGCGCGTGCGACAAGAAGGCCAAGGTGCACAAGGCCAAGGACTGCTGAGCCCGCCCGCTCCAATGAAGTTCACATACATTAACCGTTTTTTCATTCCCCTTGCAACTCCTGCAGCGTCCCCATGCGCAGCTGTTCGACGAGCCGGCCGATGCGCATAATCCTCGCCAGGGCTTGGTAGCAGCGGTCGTACTTCTTCGCGGCCTCCTTGCACGCCGCCGTCAGGCTCCGCTTGCGGGCCTTCTTGTGGACCGAGATGTTTCTCTTCAGCACCTCGATCCGCATCCGTGTGTTGCGCTCGTTCGACCGACTCAGGCTCGCGTGCGCCCGCAGCCGCAGTCTGTTCCGCTCCTCCGTCCGGTGGTGGTACTCCTCGTTGTCGTCGGGCTGTCGGCCTTGGTGTTGCTCCAGCTTGAGTTCCAGCCGCGAACACTCGCGTGCCATGCAGACGATGTCGCAAGCCGCCTCCGTCTCGATTATCTGCACCCTCTCGGCGACGCACTCCACATACTGGCACAGCGTCGCCTCGACCAGCGTGTGCGCCAGTTCGATGGCGCGTTCCGCTTTGTCGAACGCCGTGTAGATCACCTCGACGCACTCGACCAGCCCCTCGCAGGCCTCGAACGATCCAATGGCTGTGCGAATCCGCGTCGCCTCGCGCTGATCAAAATTGCCCACGACGACCGACAGCTCAACGACGCGGAAGTTCAGGTCGCTCAGCATGACGACCATGTGGAACGGGGCACCGGTAAACCGGTTCCGCCTCCGTCGCGCCTGTACGCTGGGCGAGTTGCTCAGCGAGTCCTCGTCCGTCGGGCACGACGCCGTGCTGCTCGCCAGCGAGTCTGACGAGCTGTCGTCGGCTGCTGCGTACGCCGTCGCCATGTCGCCCACGGTGGCACTGCGCCGGAGCGGATGCGGGCCCGGAGTTTTGGTCTGACGAAGCGACATGTGGCTCTCGGGTTGAGCCGGGTATCAACAAAAGCCCGTGCGAATTATTGCACCGCCACGATGACGTGCACCGAGCGGGACCGCGAAAAGTTCGAGGCGGCCCGGCGCGCCAATCAGCTCACGTCGGACCAGATGGACCTGCTCAACATCTTCGACGGCTCCGGGTCGTTGCTGATCGGCTTCTTCGCCACGGGCTTCATCTACGACCGCATCGTGCCGCTGGCGCCCGAGACGCAGCTGCTGCAGCTCACCCTGATCGTCATCGCCATCAGCCTGCCGCTGCTGTCGGCGGTGGGCTGGGCGCTGGCGTCGGAGCTGGCCTACACGGCGTGGCGGGACAACGAGAACTGGTGCCGGCTGATGATGCACTTTGCCAAAGTCGTGCGCACGACGTGTTTTTTCCTGTGCACCCATTTTATTTACGGACTCGTGGTCGCCTACTTCGTGGACTCGCGCTGTTCGCTCCTGGAGTGTTTCGCCCTGATCCCGATCGTCGTCGTCTCGTTCCACTTCTTTCTGAGCATGCTGAGGCCGAGTCCCGTGTAGAGTCCCGGACTCGCGGATACGGGTCCGCATCGATGGCGACATCGCACCCTCCAAAAAAACAACAACAACAATGACAACTTTCGGAAAGAAGTACCTGCCTGCCGTCGTCGAACGCCTCGAGGAGTGCCTGGCGATCTGCAAGAAGGCCTCGGCCGCCAACGCAATTCTGAAGGAGGCGCGCAGCAAGACCGACGAGAAGGAGAGCATCCTGATTGCGCTGGGCGCACAGTTCAAGGGCAAGAAGGACGAGCTGTCGGAGTTCATCGACGAACTCGGCGAGCTGCTCGTCACCGAGGACCGGTTCGAGGAGCTGAGCGAGAAGCTCATGATCTACGCCACCGACGCGCTGGACGACTTTCTGCCCGAGAGTGCCGGCGACGAGACGAGCCTGCGGGCAATGGTGTCGCAGATTCTGCTCTGCTACCCGGTCACCAGCAAGATCAAGAAGTCCCTCGGCACGGTCCGCGAGGCCTTCTGCGGCAAGGCTGAGACGGGCAAGTCGCTGCTGGCCGATCTGATCGGCCAAGAGGACGCCAGCATCGACGAGGACGACGACGCGCAGGCAAACGCGCGCGACGAGCTCACCGAACACTCGCGCGCTGTGGCCGTCGCCGGCTTCGCCACGGCTCTGGAGCGCGCCGTCGTGGGCGACGCGGAGAGCAAGGCCATTGCACAGCGGTACGCCGAGGCCGTCGAGCAGGAGGAAGCCAGGGCCAAGGCCAAGGCCGAGGCCAAGGCCGAGGCGAAGCGAGCCAAGAAGCGCAAGGCCGAAGAGGCCGCCGCCGCCGCCGAGACGCCAGCCGCCAAGAAGTCCCGGACTCCCGAGGCGTCGCTGGAGGAGGGCGAGCTGCCGGACGAGGAGTCTGAGGCAGTTGCGACAGAGTCCGCGAGCGATGAGTAAACAATGAACAGTCCGGGACCGAGAGAGATTTGTTCGCCGCGAGGAAATATTTGTCACCCACAACCTCTAAGCGCAACGATAACCCGCCCCGACCCAAACCCGTGCGATTGGCATATGCACTCCGTTCATGGCACAATGCGCACCACCGGAGAGAACTGGCACAACGATGCGAGCGCCTTCCGGCACGAGGCCGCCGGCTCCGGCGAGCAAGAAACGGTCTTTGGAGACCTGTACGCCTCTCTTGGCGGACTACGCGGACTTGGCCTCGGACGACGATCTGTTGCGCGAGCTGCCGATCCTTGCGGCCGAACTCGATCAGCGCAAGAAGAGGCGCCGGCTCGTCGTCTATACTCCGTCCTCACAGGCCTGCCCGGTGACCGGGGCGAAGAAGAACTCGACGGTCTCGACGATTTTTTCGAGCCGATCGCTGGACGACGCGAGGAGGAAGCGTCAGCTACGCGCGTTCCGGCGATCGAAGAGGCTTGGACTCGATTCGTCGCCGAACACGACGCCCGCCGTCAGCAGCAGAAGGAAGCCCAGAGAGCCGAGGCCCGCCTCGGAGACTCGGTCGAAGCCATCGTCGTCAGCCGCACACCACGCAGTCGTCAATGTGTTTCAGCCGGAGCTCGACAGAGTCAGCTTGCGGCGAGAGTGTCTTCGAGTTTTCAGTTCCGCGGCAGACCGGCGCAAGGCCGGTTCGCTGCCCGGGCGCGAGACGTGCGGCGTCTCGGTGTGCATGGGACCGGTCTTTTCAAGGTGCCTGTGCCGCAGACATTATTCCGTTGCGTCGCGAGCCAGTAAGAGCGAGACCAAAGTTGAGGCTCAGTAAACGAGGAACCTTTGGTCGAGGAGAGACTCCCCGCAAGCGGACAGAGTAGAGGTTGTGTAATAAATACATTCTGCTTCGGTCCAGATCCTGGCGCGTGCCCGCGGTGTTGGCGGGATGTTGAATTTTGAGCTACGGGACTTTTGGTCGGGGTTTTGGACTCTTCGCCGAAAATTAATTTTTTGCCAGTTTCGCAAAGTTCAAGATATGGGAGGCAAAAGACGGGTGAGGTAAAAGTGAAAATTTGCCCATTTGGACTGGTAGTGTAGATCCCGACGACCCCCTGTCGGGAGGCCAAAATCAAAAATGGGAAAACTGGCAGAAAAATTTCGAAAAAAAATTTTAATCTTAGCCCGATCGGACGAATTTTCATTTTTCCAAAAAAGTTCAATTCGTCCGA
>Ga0180436_10001542_pt1 | contig 22432 bp, 15 predicted proteins | sample SS_ome_2_FD_132434 | JGI IMG/M metagenome (GOLD analysis project Ga0180436, IMG submission 132434) | Hypersaline lake sediment archaeal communities from the Salton Sea, California, USA - SS_3_S_2 metaG | ecosystem: Environmental > Aquatic > Non-marine Saline and Alkaline > Hypersaline >... | reverse complement strand
CTTCAGACGGATTTGTAAAAGCGTGTCGGCCGTGCTGAATCAAGCGGTCCTTCTCAAAGGAATTAACGACTCCAAGATCAAAATGTGGAAGCTGTGCGAAACCATCCAAGAGGCCTATATCAGGCCCTATTACGTATTTAACTGCAGTTTTAGAAATCCGCAGTTTGCCCATCTCCGAGTGCCTATTGAAGTGGGCCGGGACATCATTGAAAGCATGTACGGCAATATCTCGGGCGATGCCATACCTCGATACATCGCCACCGCCGGGGGCAAAGTGCCCCTTCACCGGGACAACGTGGTCGGAACCACGGACGGTGAGGTGCGACTCAAGAAACCCTGGAACGGTGAGGAGGTCTCATATCCGGATGCGGACAGGAAGACATACGTAAGCCCCCATTATTCATTTGCAAGATACAAATCCCACTAACCGAACCTGGATATGATACCGGGAATGAAAGAAACGGTCTTAAAGTTCGTTGACGGCCACGAACGGGACATGTTCGCCCTGCTCGAAGACATGGTCCGGATTCAAAGCGGTACCCATAACAAAAAAGGCGTTGACAGGCTCTGCAACCTGATACGGAAACGGGTGGAGATCCCGAGTCTCCGGTGCAGGGTGATCAAAGCGCAAGAGTTCGGTGACCATTTCGTGGTATCCACCCGCGCTTGCGAAACATCGGAGAAACAGATCCTGGTTACCGGTCACCTGGATACGGTATTTCCTGCGGATACGGCGTTTAGAAATTACCGTGAGGATGACATATATGCCTACGGGCCCGGTGTCATCGACATGAAAGGGGGCCTGGTTACCGGCATCTACATGATAGAGGCCCTGAACCATATGGGCATGCTGGGTAACATTCCCATCACGTTCGTCTTCAACTCAGATGAGGAAATCGGCTCTCCCACCTCCCGGAACATCATTGAGCAAGAGGCCCGCCGAAGTGCTTTTGCTTTCGTCCTTGAGTGCGGAGGGATTGACGGCGAGATTGTCACCGGCCGGAAAGGAAAACTGGGCGCGTCGTTGACGGTAAATGGACAGGCGGGCCATGCCGCCTTTGCTGGACATCAAAAGCCAAGCGCGATCGTGGCGCTATCTCACAAGATTCTGGAACTGGAGGCCTTAAACAGCCGGGAAAGTGGCTGGAAAGTCAATGTGGGAACCATAACGGGGGGCACCACCCCCAATTCCGTGGCCGCCCAAGCCATGGCCTCCGTGGATGTCAGATTCGATCATGCCGGAGAAACAGACAAGTTGAAGGCGTGCATTGAGACCATTGCCCGGAACGTTACTGTTCCCGGCACGTCTACGACGATCAACTGGACGTCTGAAAGACCACCTATGCCTCAAACATGGGGAAACAAGACTTTATACCATCTTGCGGCAGAGCAGGCCCGGAGTCTGGGCATGGAACCGAGAGAAGCATATCGGAGCGGCGTCTCGGATGCCAACTTTATTGCGAACCAGGGCGTGCCGGTGATTGACGGACTTGGGCCGGAAGGTGATAAGGATCACAGCGAAGACGAATACATGATCAAGGACAGCCTGCCCAGAAGGACAAAGTTATTCATTTTGCTGATCCTGGAAAGTTGGCGGTTATACCGACACGAAAAACGCTTTATCCACATCTAACGAAACATTCGCCGTTTTACCCATTTCCTATTTCTTCATCCTCGTCCACTTCTTCTGGCCTACGCTTGAGAATATTGCATTTTTGTCTGTGGTTATCCACAATACCCAAGTGCTTGCCAGAAGAAGGCCACATCCCGGACTTGAGCTTTGTAGGTAAGCGCATTTTTGTATTTGAAAAACCCCCCAATCTCTGCCATTTTAAACCCAACGTTCAAAAGTCGAGTAATATCTCGCCATATCCTGTATGCAATATTGGGGTTAATCGGCGGACGGGTCAACGCTCGAAAAAAAAACGGTGCGCTGTGAGACGAATAAGGGACATCCTTCAAAAGGCCGGCATCGCCACGGGTCTGCTCATTCTGTGCCCGAATCCAGCCTGGTCTCTGCAGGTCCACAACGCGCCGGAAGGCTACATCGCCCATCAACTGGCCCACCTCTTTTTTCTGATCGCCCTGGGTATACTCGCTTATTGGCTTCGATCGAGTCGCCTGGTAAAAGAACGGGGCTGGCGTCATATTCAACGTGCCTGCCTCTTGTTTCTGTTATGGAACGCCTGGGCATTGGCAGGCCACTGGGTGGCCCGAGATATCCCGGCGGAAATGTTTCTCGGCAGTAGTGCCGAGTGGAACCAGCGTCTGATTGTAACCCACACCCCCGTCAAAGCCTATCTCTATTATATCTTTCATTTAGACAATCTTTTGTGCGCCCCGGCCATTTTATTGCTCTTTCTCGGGGTGCGTCAGTTCTATAAAGAGCAGGCTGGAAAAGGAAGGGGGGTTTAGACAGCCATGCTCGAAAGTCTGCCCCTTTACCCGGTCTGGACCGTCGATGTACTCGGCTCCGTGTTCATGGTCGTTTTTTCCATCCTATGCGTTGTCTACACCCATCGGTTAAGAGACCCGGACCAATCACACGTGATTTGGACGTATCTCTTCTGGTTTTCCTTAGCCATGGCCCTTTTTTCGGTTTCCCGTTCCGTCGGTCACATCGCAAAGCGCCTGTTGGTGTTGAGCGGCAATGACGCCCATTGGAGCAGTCTCCAGCCCTACAGCGGTTCCATCAATACGTTGACCTTCGTGATCGTCGGGAGCATCACCCTCTTTTTCCAGCGGGCCCACCGCATCAACGTACGAATACTTGACGATAACGACGCCATCACAAGGGCATCGGAGAAGCTGACCTGGCTGAACCGAAACCTGGAACAGATGGTTGCGGAAAGAACGCAAAAGCTGAGTCAGTCGGAAGCAAAATATCGTCGTATCTTTGAAGGATCCATGGACATCATTATCGTCTTGGATCGGCGGGGAGATATAATCGACATCAACCCCGCCGGACTCGACACCTTGGGTTACGAAACAAAGGAACAACTACTTGCAGACGCGGATTTTTCGAAAATCCTGATATCGCCTCCCAACACAGGCCGGTTGTTGGATCAGATTGCAGAAGCGGGATATTGTAAAGATCTGGAATGCGAAATCCGTTGTCGAGACGGAGCCGTCCTCACCTGGCTCTTGAGTGCAACGGCCACCGGTAATGCCAACGGAGGCCACGTGGCCTTTGAGTGTATCGCCAAAGACATTACGGAACGCAAAAAAATGGAACGGCAGATCCTCCAAGCGGATCGGCTGGCGTCCCTGGGCGAGCTTTCCGCCGGTGTGGCCCACGAAATCAACAATCCGCTCGGTTTGATTCTTGGATACACACAGCTCTTACTGCAGGACGAACCTGAAGACACCCAGGTCTTTCAGGATCTCAAAATCGTTGAAAAGTATACCAAAAATTGCAAAAAAATCGTGGAAGACCTGCTGAAATTCACACGAACCTCGGAAACCCGGATGGAGACGATCCATGTCAATGCACTGATTGAAGATATCGTGGAAGTGGTTCGGCATCAGTTCGAGTTGGCCCATGTCACCATCGATGTCGACTTGAGTTCGGACATTCCGGCCTGTGAGGGAGACGAAGAGAAACTCAAGCAGGTCTTTATGAACCTGTTGATGAATGCCCAACAAGCCATAGAGGAAACCGGCCATATTCAGGTCCGGACGGCCCGGGACCGAGATGCGGGCGAAATTGTCATCACCGTGACCGATACCGGGTCGGGAATGCCGCCGGAAATCCAGGACAAGATTTTCGACCCCTTTTTTACCACCAAGCCCACGGGCAAAGGTACGGGCCTGGGACTGTCGGTAAGCTACGGCATTGTTCAGGAACACGGCGGCCGGATAAACGTGGAAAGCCGCCCGGGTGAAGGGACAACCTTTGTCATCACCCTTCCCATAAAGGAAAGAGCCGAAGCTGAGAGGACACCGACGCCGGAAAATCCACCGGTTCAGCCAACACAAAAGGGACGTCAGTAGGTATTATGAAAGCCAAAGACCGATTGCTGGTTGTGGACGACGAGCTGGACATGATCAATTTGATCAAACGTCGGGTATCCGCTGATCTTGAGTGTGAGGTGGACACCGCGACCAGCGGGGGGCAGGCGGTAGACCTGGCGAAAAGGAAGACTTACGACTTGGGTCTCTTTGACATCCGGATGCCTGAAATGGACGGTCTGCAACTCCTGGAACAGATGAAGCAACTCAATCCCTGGATGACCGTGGTCATGATGACCGCCTATGGCGTCGTGGAACCGGCCGTACAGTCTATCAAAAAGGGGGCTTACGATTTCATCACCAAGCCCTTTGATTATGACGATCTGATTCATGTGATGCGAAAGGCCCTGGAACGATGCCACCTGATCCGAGAAAATTTAAACCTCCAGCGTCGGGTCAAAGAGCGTAATCAGTTTCAAAATCTCATCGGAACCAGCCCGGCCATGCGGAAGGTCTACGATACCATCCAGATGATCGCCAAAACCGACGTCACGGTCCTCATCACCGGTGAATCTGGTACGGGCAAGGAACTGGCCGCCCGAGCGATCCACACGTTGAGCCTTCGCAATAACCGGAACCTGGTGGTGGTCAACTGCCCGGCACTTCCTGAAAATATCCTGGAAAGCGAATTGTTCGGATACAAGAAGGGCGCCTTTACCGATGCCACCCGGGACAAGACCGGACTTTTTGAGGAAGCCCAGGGGGGTACCATTTATCTGGACGAAATCGGCGATATCGCCCTGCCGATTCAGACCAAGCTGCTCAGGGTGCTACAGGAAAAAGAGATCAAACCGTTGGGACAGGCCCGATCCATCCCGGTGGACGTGCGAGTGATCGCATCCACCAACCGCAATCTCAAAACCCAAATAAAAGCGGGGGAATTCCGCGAAGATCTCTACTACCGGCTCAATGTACTGACTTTGCACATGCCGCCGTTGCGAGACCGGAAAGACGACATTCCCCTGTTGGCGGCCCATTTTCTGAAACGCTATTGTCAGGAATTCGGCAAACCCACCAAATCCCTTTCCCCCGCTTTTTTGGATCGGTTACTGCAGCGAGACTGGGAAGGCAATGTGCGGCAACTCGAGAATTTGATCAAGCGGGCGATTCTTCTCTCCTCGGGAAACGTCATTGAGCCCCACGAACTTGGACTGCGAACCGGGGATGCCCCCATAGGCGATATCCTGACGTATGATCGGCAGATTTCCTACAAAGAAGCCAAATCCGCCGCACTTCACCGATTCCATTTACAATACCTGACGGAATTGCTCCGGCATCACCAGGGAAATGTCACCCATGCAGCCGCCGCCTGCGGTCTGGAACGTCAAGGGTTACAGCAGATTATGAGGCGATACGGCATAAAGTCCCAGGATTTCCGGCCTGAACCGGATACCCCCCAAAAAGAGACGTCGTAGTCCGGCCAATGGTGCAATGGTTTTTGTGCGCCGCATTTTTTTTGTTGCACCTCATGGTTCCCCCGGTAAACCCGGTTTCTCTCAACCCCATTGGGCTGGAATAGCGCCCAATCACGGGTGTTCCCCGTCCCACTCGTTTTCGCCCCGGCTCATTCCCCTGCACTCTTTTTATTGCACTCTCGGCGGGCACACCGACTTTTACCACACCAAGCTATCGATAATAATCCCGCTATAACAAATTGTTACATTCAAAATAGGGGAGGGATACACTCATGGTATGGCCCTTGCTCCGAAAGCGTTCACGGCTTCGAAAAGCGCCGATTTGGTGGTGGGTAGACCCGTTGATATTGCCACAGCTTAAGGAGAAACCTTATGGAATCAACAAACGCCAAGATATTTCGATTCTTATCGATCCTTCTGAGAGACGAGATTTCCCCGGGCCTGTTCAGGGCCCTACAAGATACACGGTTCATGGAGGCGTTGGCGGGGTCGGCGGGAGGCAAAATGCTTTCCGGCTTTTTAAGGGACGCAAGCATAGACACGGCCTTGAATGAATTGGCCTACGAATATGCCGACCTGTTCCTCAACGCCGGTCCGAATCCGGTTTTCCCTTATGAATCCGCTCACGTGACAGGCCGCCCCCTGGTCATGCAAAAATCGATTTTTGTGTTACGCCAGACCATGCGGCAATTAAACGTTAAGCCGTCTCCTACCTTTAGGGACCTAGAGGAACACGCCGCCGTGGAAATGGAACTGGCAGCAGTGATTCTAGAAAGAGAAAAGCAGAATGAGTTTGAACAGTTTCTCTCCGGACTTTTTCCCTGGCTATCCTCTTTTTTCGACCAACTCCGGGCGTCCGCACAATCCGACTTTTACCGGTCCTTGGGAGCATTGGGTCGGGAACTCATCGACACCCCTGATGATCTCAAACCAACAGCCGAAGCGGTGGCAGGCTTGGGCTTGGAGCAATTTCCGTCCCTGGTGGTCCCGGGGGTTGAGGAGGAGCGGCCCGAAGAAAGCGTTTGTACACACTGTTATACCTGCGGCGCCCTCTGCGGTATGACCGCAAAGCTTAAAGACGGGGTCCTCATGGGAACCGGCGGTCTCCCCGGCGATCCCAAAGGCGGCGGCCGACTTTGCGTCAAAGGAGGGTCTGCTGACAAACACGTCTATTCCGCCTATCGGCTCAAGACCCCGCTCATAAAAGAAAACGGTCGTTTTCGAAAAGTCTCCTGGAAACTGGCATTGGAAAAAGCCGCAGAAGGCATCAAGGACATGGTGCCGGGAGAGTTGGGGTATTTCCGGGGAAATGATTTCGTCAATTGGATTCACGAAGCGCTCTTTGACCACCTGGGTTGTCCCAAGACCACCCACCGTCCCATGTGTGACAACTCGAATCGTATGTCCAACGAACATACATTGAACGACAAAAGGCCTTGGATCAATTATGAGGAATCCGATTTTATCCTCCACTTCGGCATGAACGAGCTGGCGACATCTTACGGGCAACGAAAAACCAGCCAGCTGAAATCGGCGCTCAAAAAGGGGGCCAAACTCGTCGTCTTTGATCCTCGGAAATCGGAAACGGCGGCCAAGGCGACCGAGTGGATCCCTCTCAAACCGGGCACCGACGGTGCCGTGGCGATGGCCATGGCCTATGTAATCATCCGGGACAAGCTCTATGACGACGCATTCATTCGTGACTGGACGACAGGATTCGATGCCTTTAAAGGGCGAATCATGGGAGACGAAGACGGACGCCCCCGGACACCCGAGTGGGCATCCGAGATCAGTGGGGTCCCGACGACGACGATTGAACGGATCGCCCGAGAATTCGCCGCGGCACGGAACAAGGGGGCCTTATCGTGGACCGGTCTGGCCCAAGTACCCAACGGCATGCACGGCACCGCAGCCGTTCAAGCCTTGAACGGTCTGTGTGGGACCTTTGACGCCCCCGGTGGTCCCTCCTTACCGTTTAAACGGAAACTCAACTCACCCTGGGGACCCGACCAGGTCAAACCGCCCAAAGGCGACGCCCCCAAACTCGACGTCTTCAACATGTGGTCCGGCTGGGCGCCCGCACTTGCCTTGAGTGACGTAAAAGCGGGCAAGTTGAAGGGAATGATCGTTTATTATGGGGATCCGGTCCTCTCCTGGGGTAACCAAGAAGCGACGTCGGAAGCCATCCGACGGATGGCGTTCAAAGTGGCGATTGACGCCTTTATGAGTAACACGGCACTCTTGTGTGATGTCGTACTGCCCGACGCCACCTGGCTGGAGCAAAGTCAGGTGAAACCCGATTGGCTCTACGAGGCCTTCATCAGTTACTTCGCGCAAGTGGTCGAGCCGATGTACGATACCAAGCCGATCTGGCAAATCACCATCCTGCTTGCCGAGCAACTCGGCCTGCGTGAATACTTCCCGTGGAACGATATCGAAGAAGCGTTTCGAAACCAGCTGGCCGACACGCCATGGTCCTTTGATGAACTCAAGGCCAACGGGTTTATCGTCACGGATGAAGCGGCTTACTATAAGTACAAGCAGTGGGGAAGCATCAATCCGCCGACGGGCTACGGCTCTTCCGGGAAGAGCAAAACCGGAAAGTACAACTTCTTGAACCCGGTCGCCAAGGAGAAAGGCGTCGATCCCCTTCCCGACTTCAAAGAACCGCTGGAGGAATTACAGCCGGACGAAGCCTATCCCTTTATCTTGGGAAATTTTCGGTTGCTGCAGCATGAACACTCTTCCACCTTGAACAATTTTCAATTGATGAAACTCAAAGGAACGAACCCCTTATGGATCAACGATCAGGACGGCGCACGAATCGGAATCGAGTCGGGAGACCGGGTACGTGTCGTCTCTCCCTGGGGTACGGCCGAACTGGAGGCACTCGTCACGTCGAACATCGCACCTGGAATTCTGGGTGCCGCCGGCGGTTACGGTCATACCCGTGGCCTGGAGGCCGATCCCAAGTATGCCAAGATGGGCGGGGTCAACGTGGCCGGACAGCTCATGAAGCCCAATTGCACCGAACCGATGGGTGGAACCCCGCCGCTCAAATATATCAAAAGTCGGTTGGAAAAGGTTTAGCCGGCAAATCATCAGGTGGTTTACAACGTGCGTGAGGATAGGAAAGGAGGTCTTTCTGTGAACTGGAAACGAATACTGACTGTTGCGTTACCCGTGATGGCGTTGACCATTTGTATCTGCCATGTGGGGCCCTCTTGGGCTGAGGATCGGCTGGCCGAGGCCATTGGCCAGGCGGAGGATGCCGGTGTCCTGAATTCGGAAGCCGAACCGGGATACCTGGGCATTCCCGGTGGCCCCCAACTTCACTGGTGGTGGGGTCTTCTGTGGGCCATATGGGTCGGCTGGATCTTTTCGACCGTGGGGGCCTTCGGCGGGATCATGGCCGGAGTGGGCCACATCACCATGTATGGGCTCGGTGATTACGCCAAGAGCTTCAACAAGAAACTGATGATCAACACCATCGTCACCGACTCGATCCGGGTATCCAATCAATGGTTGGTGGGTTTGAGTGCGGCATTGTCATCGTTTAACTACTGGCGGTTGGGGCGCCTGGTCATGCCTCTGGGGGTGGCCCTGGCCATCGGGTCGGTTGCCGGTAGCTGGCTGGTCCCGATTCTGACCGCCGGCAAAATCAGCCTGAAGGCATACCTGGGGTACTTTGGCCTCTTTGTGCTCTTTTTGGGGTGTTACCTGTTTTATGAGACCACAGGGGCCGGACAGGCCAAAAAGAAAGAGGCCAAGGAGGCTGCCAAACGGTTTCAGGAAAGCGTCAAGAAGAAATCCTTGGGCGGGGATGCCGGTTCCAAGGAGGCTTCGGGGGTTCAGGTCATTAAGTTCACCCCCACCGAATGTCTGTTTTCTTTTTTCGGCGTCGAGTTCAAATTCAACCCCATCGTCCCCGTTATTGGCGGGTTTTTTATTGCCGCTTTGGCATCCTTTCTGGGCGTGGGCGGCGGATTCTTGTTGGTTCCCTTTTTGACCTCGGTGGCCGGGCTCCCCATGTACCTGGTCGCAGGTACTTCGGCGCTGGCGGTGTTTATCGGCATGATCAATTCCATCCTGTCGTACATGCTGGCCAAGGCAACGCCGGTTCAGTGGTCTCTCATCGGTGCAGAGATGGTGGGTATCATTATCGGATCCATCATCGGCCCCCGGACCTCCAAGTATATTCCCGACGTATGGCTCAAACGGCTCTTTGTGGTACTGGCCCTTTATGTGGGACTGCGGTATCTCTCCAAGGGCTTCTTCGGGGTAAGTTGGGTACCGCCGTATTGATATGGCTTTGATCACCTTTATCGAATCGGAGCAAGCAGATGGCAGGTTTTGAACAAATATATGCGTGGCTGGATCCCGTCTTGATGCTGGGCTTTGGCTTGATATCTCCCCCATGGGCGGGATTTCTCTTCGGTCTGTTTCTCTCCGCATTGGTGGTTACCCTAGTGGGGGAACTGACCTTCGGAGCCGTCTACGTATTCAACCGTCGACACTATGCGGATATCAGCCGGGAAATGACGGCCCACCACAATCTGGCCGTGCGGGCGCTGGCCGTCAAGGACAAGACCAGCTACGTGGCTTGCAACCGTCTGGCCAACGAGGCCTTCGGGAAGAACTTCTTTTCCCACATCGCCTTATTCGCCTCCTCTCTTTGGCCGGTTCCCTTCATGCTCGGCTGGTTGGATTACCGGTTTGGGCCGGTCGCTTTGAATTTACCTGTGGCGGGCGAGGTGGGACCGGCCTTTGCCTTCATTCCGCTCTACATCTGTGTGCGAATCGGTTTCTCCCGGGTGAGGGGCCGAGTGCCGGTATTCAGGCAAATCAAGGAAATGATTGACGAAACGGAACATCCCGAAAAGGTGCTCCATTATACCGACATTCCACACCTGGCGCAAAACCGATAGGCATCGAGGTAAGCGGACCATCAGGAAAGGTGCTTGGCAATGGTTTGTTCCAATTTGTCCAGGTTCTTGGGACCGAGAAGATAGAGGGCGGTGTGCGTTTCAACCACCAGAACCCGGCCGGAATCAGCCATAACCGTGGCCTCAGTTCCGTTTGTGAGTCTGAATTGCCCGGTTCGGTACGACCCGACACGCATGCCGCGGAGCGTCTTTTGCGGCCACAGGCCCCTTCCTTTTTTCAGAGAATCCCGGGATGCGCCGACAATCTGGTCGAAGGGAACGGTTGCAATCAAAAAGGGCGGCGCCGACAATCGGATGCCGTCTGCGTCGACCAGAATGATCGCCCGGGACGGATTGACATGAAACATGTACCAGAAGAGCAGGGCCATGGGAATGCCCACGGCGGCCATGCAGATTCCGGTCCAGACAAAGCCCGAAGCAAAGCTCCAGGCTGCAACACCCGCTGAGACGGCGACTGCGAGGTAAAACGATGATCGAACCGCTCGGCCGGTGGTGAGATGAAACATCGTTTCATGGGCATTGTCCATGATTCGGTATATATCACTTTCCTCCCGTTCCGCCAAGGGGCAGGAGGTGGTCAATGGTGTATGATCCTCAGGACATTCATAATATGGCTGGTTGTAACAACCGTGTGTTGTCTCGGCTGCGGCGAAGGGGAGGAGGCGGTGAGAGTCGATCTCTCCAAGCGAGAAGCAGTCACCGTGCCGGCTCCCGGAAACGTGATTACCTACGCCTATCTGCCCCAGTATTCCCATGCCGTCAGTTTCGCTCGGCACGGCAAGCTGGTGACCTATCTTCGTCAATCCACCGGCCTCCCCCTGCTTCAGGTCTTTCCCAATACCTTTGACGAGCATGTCAAAATGGTGGACCGGGGAGAGATCGACATTTCCTTTTCCAATCCGTTCATATACATCAAACTGGCGGAAAACGGCGCCCGGGCATTCGCCCGTATCGTAGAAAAGGACGACCAGCCCGGTTTCAGGGGGCAAATCATTTGCCGCACCGACCATCCCGAGATCCAGACCTTGCAAGACTGTCGAGGTAAGCGGTGGATCGCCGTGGACCCCTCTTCGGCCGGCGGGTTCCTGTTCGCTCTGGGCCTGTTTGTGGACCATGGGCTGTCTCGCAGCGATTTTAAGGAGATTGCTTTCGCACCGGGCCCCGGGGGAAAACAGGAAAAGGTGGTCCTGGCCGTCTATGCCGGCAAATTTGATATCGGATCGATTCGGGAAGGAACCCTCGATGTGGTGGGTGACAAGGTGGATCAAAGCCGACTGCGCGTGTTGGCGGAGACCCCCTTTTATCCCGGCTGGGTATTTGCCCATCGGAAAGACCTGGATCGACAGGTCATTGATCGTATCGCCCAAGCCATGTTTCGCCTGGACACCCTTGAAACGGGCACGGACATTTTGCGATCCGCCGGATTCAAGGCCGTGATCAGAACCAAAGATCAGGATTATGACGCCATCCGCACGCTGGCGGCCAAACTCGGGATGACCGAACGGTAAGCACTATGCGCCTGTTTTCCAAACTCACGTTTCGTGCCAAAATCGGACTGGGAACGGTGGCCATCGTAATCCTCTCCTCGCTGGTTTCGGGGCTTCCCACCAGTCATATGGCCGAGGAAACCATACTGGAGGAAAGCAAGAAGCGGGCACGCGTACTCGCCTACAACATCGCCTTGCGGGCCGTCGAACCGATGCTTTCCAGAAACCTTCTCCGTCTCAAGGATATGGTTGACGAAATCAAGGCCGTAGACAAAGACATCGATTATGCCTTCATCGCAGACAACGAAGGGGGAATTCTGGCCCACACATTCAGACAGGGGTTTCCGGTAGCACTCAGGCAAGTCAATCAGGCCGATTTCCTTCACGGGGCGTCGCGGATTCGCCTGTTGGATACGGGAGAGCAAAAGATCTACGATATTGCTACACCCGTCATGGTGGGGGACGCCCCCTTGGGGACGGTACGGATCGGATTGTCGCATACCAATGTTCAACGGCAGGTCCGTCACTTGCTCACCGCCCTGGCCGGCCTCGCCGGCGGAGCCTTACTGGTGGCCACATTGGGCAGCGCCCTTTTTGCATCGCGGGTCACCCGTCGAATGAATCTTTTGCGATCCTATGCAGAGAGCCTGGTTACAGGAAACTTGGAACCCGAAATCGGTCTTCCGCCCCACGTCCACTGCTGGGAGGTTAATTGCTGTGATCTAACTGAGTGCCCCGCCCATGGGGATCGCCAGCACCGGTGTTGGTACGTTGCCGGTATGTTTCGTCCGGACGCCGTTCCTAAAGATCATCCGGACGATGATCAGGCGTGCCGGACTTGTCCGGTATATCGACGTAACAGGGGAGACGAAATTCAAGACCTGGCGGACACGTTCGATGTCATGGCCACGAACCTCAAAAATCATATTGAGGAGTTGAAAAGTGCTGAAAAAGAGATTCGCCGTCAGGAACAGCTGATGCACACCATTCTGGATGTCACTCCGGACTTGGTTTCGCTTCAAGATCGGAATCTGATATACCGGGCAGTCAACAGTGGGTTCGCCGGTTTTGCAAACCGGTCCGTTCCCGAGATCATCGGTGCTGGCGACGGCGACCTTTTCGCCGACGGGGGTCGTGAGCTGTTGTCGGATGCCGTGCGGCGGGTGATGGGTTCCGATCGCGCCATTCAACAGGAGGTGGAGCTCAACCGAAACGGGCGAACCACCTGGTTCCATGTCGTGCTGGTTCCCGTGGCAGATCCGGACGGACACGTCACCGGCGTCCTTCGTACCGCCCGGGATATCACGGAGATCAAGCGGGTGGAAACCCAACTGCTTCAAGCCCAGAAGATGGAATCGTTGGGCAAACTGGCAGGCGGTGTGGCCCATGAAATCAACACGCCACTGGGCATTATTTTGGGGTATGCCCAGCTCCTGCAGGAGGACGTCGAACCGGACAATCAGTTACGAAAGGACCTCGAAACGATAGAACGTCAGAGCAAGATCTGCCGCCAGATCGTGGCCGATCTGCTCGGGTTTTCGCGTCAGGCTTCGAGCATTAAGCGGGAAATGTGTTTTAATAACTCGCTCATGGAAGCCGTCAGCCTGGTGCGCCACACCTTCAGCTTGAGCCAGGTGGAAATCATCACCCGGGTAGACGACCGGATGCCCATTATCTATGGGGATCCGGAAAAACTGAAACAGGTTTGGATCAACCTGCTTCACAATGCCCGGGACGCCATGAAAGCGGGCGGCACGATTCTGGTTACCTCCCAATTGAACTGCCGGGACCAGATTATTACCGCTATGGTGGCGGATACCGGAGAGGGGATTCCCCCCGATGATTTGAAACGCATTTTTGAACCCTTCTTCAGCACCAAGGCGGTGGGAGAAGGAACAGGGCTGGGACTTTCGGTGTCATTTGGTATTATCGAAGATCACCGGGGACGGATTCGGGCGGTAAGTCCCGTGCCTCCCGAAATGTTTAGCGACGAGATTGATGCTGACCCTGTCACGGGACCGGGCACGGTGTTTATTGTTGATCTCCCTCTGGATCATAGCGGTGCCGCTGATGGAGAAGTCCACTGACAGAAACCGAATAGGAGAGAAGCAGATGAGTCATATTGTTGTTTTAGACGATGTACTCGACGCCGGTGTGCTTATTAAACGGATTCTCGAGCGGAAAGGCCATGACGTTTCCGTCTTTTCAGAAGAAGAAGAGATGCTTCACCACGTGGAAACCCACGATGTGGACCTGGCTATTCTGGATATCAAACTCAAGAAGATGACCGGCGTCGAGGTCTTGGAAGAAATGAAAAACCGGTCTCCCCGGACCCGGGCGATCATGCTCACCGGCTATCCCACCCTTCAAACCGCAAAAGAATCCCTGGAGTTGGGTGCCTGCGAATACTGCATCAAGCCGATCGACAAAGACGAGCTGGAAACGAAGGTAACCGAAGCCTTGGCCACATGAGGGAAAGCGATATATCCGCACCATGCTCAAAACACGCCTCCACTACCGAATTCGTCAAATCTTCATGCCGAGACGATTCCTCCGCGCAAAGTACGATCACTTTAGGCAGCTGTTGGCCGACGATGATTGCAGCATGGAAAGCATTGCGGATCTGCAAGACGCTTTCTATTCCCGCCGGCCCATGGACTTGTCCCGCGTGACCCACATGTGCCATGGGCTGTGTGTCGCCGTAGACGGAATGATCAAAAACCTCCAGGCGATGCAACCAGGACGCTATCGTGGGCTGACCGAGTCTTTCCAGGCCATTTCAGGCACCATATCCCAGGAACTGATGGTACCCGAGCCGAACACCGCGCCCCCGTATGTTTTGGACTTGACAGCGTGTTCGGGACAAGCCCGATTGGCGGGAGGTAAGGGGGCGAACCTTTCCCGAGTGGCCATGGAAACTCAGCTGCCCGTTCCCCCGGGTGTCGTGGTGACCACGCGTAGCTACCACCGATTCATCAAAGAAAATGACTTGCGGCCGGAGCTCAATGCCGTTCTGGAAAACATGCAACCCTGCAAGAGTTCCGCATTTGACCATGACTGTTCGAAGATGCAAACCCTCATACGCTCCGGCCGTGTACCTGAGGCCGTAGCGACAACCATTCAGCAACAGGTGGAAAGGCTTTGCGAAACCGTGGGTCAGCCCAACCCTCGGTTTGCGGTGCGAAGCAGTGCATGGGCGGAAGACGGAGATTCCTCTTTTGCCGGACAATACGAAACGCGCCTGCAGGTTCCGCCCCACCGCATTCTGGAAGCGTACCGTGATGTGCTGGCCTCTAAATATTCCCGTAGAGCCGTACATTATCGGATTTTACGAGGCCTGGCGGACCCGGAAACACCCATGGCCGTCGTTATTCTTCCCATGATCGATGCCCGTGCGGCCGGTGTGGCCTACACGGAAGACACGGCATGTAAATCCTGCATTTCCGTCCACGCAACGACCGGCTTGGCGGACGGATTGGTCGCAGGGCGAGCTGAGCCGGATGTCTTCCATCTCCATAAAACCGACCCTCCGGAGATTATCGGTTCCCCAACGGCGTCACCGTCACTGGACCTGGACACGGCCAAAAACGTGGCCGCCCTGAGCCTAGAACTGGAACGCCGATTCGGCGTTGCGCAGGACGTCGAGTGGGCACAAGACACGACCGGTCGGTTATGGATACTGCAAAGCCGGCCCTTTGGCCAGGACACGGCCCCGGGAAACGGGGCGGATCTGTCGGGTGTACCTCCCCTGATTGAGCGATTGACGCCGGTAGCCATGGGCGTGGCCAGTGGTCCCATTGTCCATTTTCACGACGTTCAGCAGGCCCACGATGTGCCGCCCGGTTGCATTGCAGTGTTTGAAGTGCTTTCCCCAAGCCTGACCCGCTGTCTGGATCGGGTGGCAGGGGTCATCGGAACCTCGGGGGGAAGGGCCAGCCACTTTGCCACGGTAGCCCGGGAATTCGGCGTTCCCGTGATGGTCGGTGACCCCATGGTCATTGCCGATTTGGAAGAGGCCATGGTGGTAACAGTCAATGCATCTACGGGAACGATCTATGAAGGACGTCTCGACGGATTGCTCGAGGAAGCGAAAAAGGAACGACACCACCTGCGGAGAATCGTCTCCCGTCGTTATGAGACACTTATCCCCCTTGTCACCAACCTGAGTGTGACCGATCCCGAATCCACAGACTTTGCGCCGTCGGGCTGTCGGTCTCTCCATGACCTGGTGCGATATTGCCATGAAAAGGGGATGCAGGAAATGTTTTCCCTGGCAGGCCGGACCGGCCGAGGGCTGGGTCGGGCGCCCAAGCTGGAGACACCGTTACCCTTATCCATCTATGTTCTGGATCTCGAATCCAGCCGGACGAAAAGAAAACAGACCACCATCGCCATTCATGAGTTGGAGAGCCTACCGTTTCATGCCTTCTGGGAAGGGCTGGAAGGGGAAGACACACGGTGGGAATCGGGGCTCCACCACGCCGACTGGGAAGCACTGGATCAGGTCAGTGCCGGTATTTTTAGCAAGGATGCGCGATTCCTCTCCAGTTATGCGATAGTAGACCGTGACTACATGCATGTGATGATCCGGTTCGGGTACCATTTCACCGCACTCGATTCGGTTTGCGGTACAAAAGAAGAAACCAACTATATAAATTTCCGCTTCAAGGGCGGCGGTGCAGACAGTGAAGGACGCTTTTTTCGATTGCTTTTTATCAAGCGGGTCCTTGTCGCCTATGGTTTCGAGATATCCATCCGAAGTGACATGCTGGATGCAAAGATGCTCCGCCTGGACGCAGCGGCCACCCGAAACGGGCTACACGTCTTGGGGCGTCTTTTGGCCCAAACGCGATTGATGGATATGTATTTGGCGGATCAGTCCCAAGTGGAGACTCTGGTTGAAGAGTTTTTAGCAGATGGCAAAAAAAGAAGACGGTTTGACGTATTGGATCACCGATAGTTTGGGGGTGGGACCGGCGCCGATGTCCTATGCCCGTCTGGATGAACTCAAGGAGATGGGCGTGGGGGCCATACTCAATCTCTGCGCCGAGTTTCCTGATCTTCCCGACATCCAGAGGAGCCATGATTTCGACGTGTTCTATTTACCCATCGTCGATGAGGGCGCTCCGGAACCGGAAGAACTGGAAAAGGCATTGGCCTGGCTCGATGAGGTGCTCTATCTGGGCAAGAAAGCCTATATCCACTGCCGCCATGGCATCGGCCGCACGGGTACCGTTGTCAACGCCTATCTCTTGAGGCGCGGGCTCGGTCACAAACTGGCCGCCAAGACACTCAAGAAACTTCGTTCCAGGCCGGAGAGTTTCGATCAATGGTGGTTTCTTCGCAAGTACGGCCGAAAGACAGGCAAACTCACCGTGCGTGAGCCCAGTCTGGAATCGAAACGCCAGGTCGATCTTGCCCCGTTCTTTCAGGACTATGGAGACCTAGTGCTCAAGACCGAGTCTGCCTTAAAGGGCGGTAGGGGTGAACCGGACCAATGTGGACGAGACCATACGCGATGTTGCCGGGCCATCATTTGTGTAAGCCTCATCGAAGCCCTTTTTTTGGCCTCGGAAATGGCGCTGGACCTCACCAGTGAAGAGCGGTCCAAAGTCATCGGCCAAGCGGCATCATTTAAACGGCGGGGAAACGACCCGGATGTTTCGAATGACGGGAAGGCGCTGCAGACAAACGGTTTCATTACCCCGGAGGCCGCATGCCCGCTCTTAAAAGACGGAGCGTGTATACTATTCGATAATCGCCCGCTTACTTGTCGGACCTTTGATATGACAGCGCCGGTCAGAACCGATATCTGGGACAATGTCCTGACCCCCGGTCTGGAAGAGATTTCCCGTCAGATATATTTTGCCTATTTTTCTCGTTTTCCCGCCGACGACCTACCTGATTTCACCTTGCCCGAAGTCATTTCCGGCCGTTATGTCCAGATCTTTTTCGACTGGGTGATAAGAACCACGCAGAAAAAGGTGTAAGGGGACAACCAGCGAAATATGTTGTTTTTTCACCATCGATTCTTTACTTTATCGGTTGTCTGACGTGCTCACGGTCGTACCCCGAGAAGGCGATGGGTATCGACAGGAGCGCCGCGCACTTGTCTGAGTCATTTGGCATTAGACCACACCATAATAAGGATCTCGATGAAACGGACTCAGCTGAAAATCGTTATTCCGCTGATCTTGTTGGCAATGGCTGCGGTTGTCGTCATGGCTGTTTTTAACGATGGTCAACAGCAGGCGGACGAGGCCTCGAAAAAGCGCCGATCCAGCGGAGCCCCGGTGGAAGTGGCGCGTATCGAACACGGTCCCATTGAATTGCGCCGAACGTACAGTGGGACCCTGGAGGCTCGGAGCGAATTCGTCGTCTCTCCCAAGGTCAGCGGTCGTATCGAAAAATTGCACGTAAAGCTTGCGGACACCGTCGCCCGCGGTCAAGTGGTGGCGGAACTCGATAATGACGAGTATGTCCAGGCCGTTGCCCAGGCCGAGGCGGACGTGGCGGTGGCCCGTGCCAATCTTGCCGAGGCGAAAAGCGCCTTGAAGATTGCCGATCGGGAGCTTCAACGCATGGTGACCCTCCGCGGCGGTGGCGTGGCCTCGGAGTCCCAATACGATGCCGCCCAGGCGGATCAACTGGCCAAACAGGCGGCGCTGGCGGTGGCAAGGGCCCAGGTTACCCGGGCCGAGTCGGCACTGGAAACGGCCAATATCCGCCTCGGATACACAAAGGTTGCCGCCGACTGGACAAACGGAGACCGGGATCGGGTCGTGGCACAACGATACGCCGACGAAGGAAGCACCGTGTCCGCCAATGCCTCCTTGTTGCTGATCGTTGCACTCGATCCCATCACCGGCGTAATCTTCGTTACCGAAAAAGACTATGCCCTGATGTCGCCCGGTCAAACGGTTTCGCTGAATACGGACGCCTACCCCGGCGAAAAGTTTGTCGGCCGAATCGAACGCATTGCCCCGGTATTTCAACGGACCACCCGACAGGCCCGAGTGGAGATCACGGTCCCGAATGATACCCGCCGGCTCAAGCCGGGACTCTTTGTTCGGGCGACCGTCGTTTTGAACCGAATACCCGAAGCCACGATCGTTCCGCAGCAGGCCTTGACCAAACGGGGGGATCGACCCGGGGTGTTTGTCGTCCAGGAAGCGTCCATGTCCGTTCGGTGGCAAGCGGTCACTCCCGGCATCCGCCAAGGGGATCGGGTTCAGGTGGACGGAGAAGGCCTGGTCGGCCGCGTAGTCACTCTGGGTCAGCACTTGCTGGACGACGGCTCGGCCATTACCATTCCCGCCGATCGGCGTGAGACGACCGCCCGGGGAGACAGGGCGATTCCTGAATGAAACTCCCCGCCATCAGTGTCCGCCGCCCCGTCTTTACCACCATGGTGACCTTGATAGTCGTCATCCTGGGGACCGTTTCCTTGAGCCGTTTGCGCATCGATATGTTGCCCAACATTGAATTGCCAACCGTGTCGATTCGCACTCAGTACGAAGGGGCGAGCCCCGAGGTCATGGAACGTCTGGTCACCCAGATCGTGGAAGAAATCGTGGCCACCGTTCCCGGAGTCGAACAGATGACCTCGCAGTCATCGGAGGGCAATAGCACCGTCCGTGTCAGTTTTGTCTGGGGCACCGACATCGATGCGGCCGCACTGGATGTCCAGGCCAAACTGGAAGACGAAATCAACGAGTTGCCCGACGATATCGTCCGACCGCGAGTCAGTAAATTCGACATCGCCGGCTTCCCGGTGGTGATTCTGGGTATTTCAAGCCCCCTGGACCCGGTTGAACTGACCCAGCTGGTGGAAGATCAGATTCGGTATCGCTTTGCCCGCATACCCGGGGTTGCCCAGGTGGATTTGTGGGGCGAGTTCAAACGGGAGGTCCGCATCGAACTCGACCCGAATCGGATCAATGCCTTGGGACTGTCCATGGACCGGGTACTTCAGGCGATTCGAGACGCCAATCTGGATCTGCCGGCAGGACGGATTGAGGAAGGCCTCTATGAAGTGACCTTGCGCGCTCCGGCGGAGTTCAGGAGTATCGATCAGATCCGAGATACGGTCATCGTCGAACGAGACGCTGCGGTAGTGACGATCGGACAAATCGCGGACGTGAAAGACACGTATGAAAAGTTGACCCGTATCGTCCGGGTCAATGGACAACGGGGGCTACGGGTGGGAATCCGGAAACAGGCGGATGCCAATACGGTCGAGGTTGCCACCCGGGTGCTCACCGAAATCGATGCGGTGAACGCCGCCTTCCCGCAGGTCGCCATCGTCCCGGTAATTAACCAGGGCAACCTGATTGAACGCTCCATTGCCAACGTCACCCGATCCGCTCTGTATGGTGCCGGGCTGGCCGTTTTCGTCCTCCTCTTCTTCCTCAGAAATCTGAGAAGCATTCTGGTCATCTCTCTTTCCATCCCCATTTCGGTGATCGCCACTTTTACGTTGATTTACTTCGGCGGGTTCACCGTCAATTTGATGACCTTGGGGGGCCTGGCATTGGGTGTGGGGATGATGGTGGACAGTTCCATCGTGGTCCTGGAAAACATCTTTCGTCGAAAAAACGAGGACCGAGAAACCCCGTTTACGGCCTCGGTGGCAGGAACGCAAGAGGTCGGACCCGCCATCGTGGCCAGTACGATTACCACGTTGGTGATCTTTTTGCCCCTGGTTTTCGTTCGCGGGGTATCCGGGATTCTGTTCAAGGAAATGGCCTATGTGATCATATTCGCCTTGGCCTGTTCATTGATGGTGTCGTTGAGTCTGGTACCCATGCTTGCGTCCCGGCTCTTGCACGCCCCCGGCCGGGGAAACCGGAGTGACCGGCCCCCATGGGTGAAATGGGCCATCGCCCGGTCGAACGAATTGTTCACCTTATTGGACCAGCAGTATCAAGGGTTGTTGCGATGGGTGTTGAGGCACCGGTGGCGGACGGTATGGCTGGCGGCAGGCGTCCTGGGAGCCAGCCTCCTGCTTTTGCCCTTGATCGGTACCGAGTTTCTTCCCCCCAGCGACGAAGGCGAGGTCCGGGTCACCGGTGAGATGGCCGTGGGCACACGCCTGGATCTGGTGGACCAACAAACGCGCGTAATGGAGACAGTCGTATATGATGCCGTACCCGAAATGGTTTCTTCGGTGGCCAGTGCCGGGGGCTCCGGCTGGCGGGGCTCGGGCGCGGAAGGTCAAATCCGACTCTCCCTGGTGCCCGCCACCCGGCGGGAACGATCCAACGTGGAAATCGCAGAAGACCTGCGTCGCCGACTGACCGGCCGGGTGGCGGGGATGGATGTTCGCACCCGAGCGCCTCAGGGTCAGTTTCTCTTGGATCGCCTCTTGGGCGGTGAGGAAGGTCTCACCGTGGAAGTCCGGGGATACGAACTCCAAACCCTCGATGCCCTGGCCAAACGGGTGTCGGCTTCGATTGCCGATGTGCCGGGGATTACCGATATTCAGACCAGCAAAGAGGCGGGAGTGCCGCAACAGGAAATTCGAGTGGACCGAGACAAGATTGCCGATTTGGGTCTGACCGTTCGTGACGTCACTCGAATCCTGGAGACCGCCGTGGCCGGCTCCAAGGCGGGCGAATTCAGGACCCAGGGCAATTCCTATCGCATCCTGGTTCAACTCAAGGATGCAGAAAAACGGCGCTTGAGTGAGATTCTAAACCTGACCTTGACTGCCAAGTCGGGAGATCAGGTGGCCCTGCGCAATGTGGTGACCACGGAGCCGAGTCGGGGCCCCATTATGATCAGCCGCAAAGACCAGCAGCGCCTGGTGACCGTACAGGCAAATGTGGAAAATCGCGACCTCGGCTCCGTGGCCGCGGACATAAACGCCCGGCTGGAAGGTATCCCCCGTCCGGTGGGCTATGACCTGATGATCTCCGGTAACTTCGAGGAACAGCAGGAGGCGTTCCACGAATTGCTCATCTCGCTGGCCCTGGCACTGATCCTGGTCTACATGGTATTGGCCTGCCAGTACGAATCGCTCCGCAATCCTCTGATTGTCATGCTGTCGGTGCCCTTGGCGGTAGTCGGCGTTCTGGGAATGCTCTTTTTGACCGACACCACGCTGAATCTCCAGTCCTACATCGGCTGTATCATGTTGGGGGGCATCGTCGTCAACAATGCCATATTACTGGTGGATCAAGCGGATCAACTCCGCCGGCACGAAATGGGGGTTCACGGGGCGGTAGTGGAAGCCGGTCGTCGCCGGTTGCGACCGATCCTGATGACCACGGCTACCACCATACTGGCGTTGCTCCCTTTGGCCTTCGGGATAGGAGAAGGGGCGGATGCCCAGGCGCCCCTGGCGCGGGCCGTCGTCGGGGGACTTGCCGCATCGACCCTGATTACCCTGGTGCTCATTCCGGCCGTTTATTCGTTATTTCATCCCGAAACGGAAGCAGGTTCCCGATGAAGCCACTGCAGTTGACCGTCATGATCACAGCCCTTCTTTTTTTCGGCGGCGGCGGATGCGCCCCGCCAGACCGGTGGCCTGTTTTCGACACGGGACCGGATGCCGAGCTTCCGGATACGG